>Ga0157367_1000040_pt1 | contig 67022 bp, 61 predicted proteins | sample AttbisABBM2_FD_113142 | JGI IMG/M metagenome (GOLD analysis project Ga0157367, IMG submission 113142) | Fungus gardens microbial communities from leaf cutter ant in Botucatu, State of São Paulo, Brazil - Atta bisphaerica ABBM2 | ecosystem: Host-associated > Fungi > Mycelium > Unclassified ... | reverse complement strand
GGGGAGTTTACGGTCAAACGGCTGCTGCTGACGCCACGACTGACGCTGCAGCCCATGAACGCCGCCTGGTCGCCGATTTATCCCGACCCGGACGATCTGGATATCTTTGGCGTCGTCACGCACGTCATCCACCGCCCGAGGGAGATGTACTGATGTTTGCCCTGGCCGATGTGAACAGCTTTTATGCCAGCTGCGAACGTGTTTTCCGCCCGGATTTGAAAGAAAAGCCGGTTGTGGTGCTCAGTAATAACGATGGCTGCGTAATCGCAAGAAGTGCCGAGGCAAAGCCCTGGATCAAAATGGGTACGCCGTGGTTTCAGATGAAAAACGAAAGATACCCGGAAAAAATATACGCGTTCTCAAGCAACTATGAACTTTATGCATCCATGTCGGCGCGCGTGATGAGCTGCCTGGAGGAACTGGCTCCGAGGGTGGAACAGTATTCGATTGACGAGATGTTCCTCGATCTGACCGGTGTGGAGCACTGCATGAACCTTGAGGACTTCGGCCGGCAGCTGCGCCAGCACGTGTATGACTGTACCCGTCTGACCATCGGCGTGGGTGCCGGGCCAACGAAAACTCTCGCAAAATCAGCCCAGTGGGCCTCAAAGGAGTGGAAACACTTTCGTGGAGTGCTCGCCCTGACCCGGGGGAATCCTCAGCGAACGCGGAAACTGCTTTCACTGCAGCCGGTCGAAGAGATCTGGGGCGTGGGAAACCGTATTGCACGCAAGCTCAATGTTCTTGGCATCAGAACCGCGCTCGATCTGGCCCTGACGAACCCGGCCTTTATCCGGAAAAACTTCTCCGTCGTTCTCGAGCGAACAGTACGCGAACTGAACGGGGAAAGCTGCATGTCGCTTGAGGAAGCTCCGCCAGTGAAACAGCAGATCGTCTGCAGCCGCAGTTTTGGAGAGAAAATCACGGAGTACGATTCGCTGCGGCAGGCTGTCTGTCAGTTCGCACAGAGGGCCTCAGAAAAGCTGCGGAAAGAGCGCCAGTATTGCCGGCATATCTCCGTATTCATCAAAACGTCTCCGTTCGCCGTTAAAGAACCTTACTATGGCAACGTGGCTACCGAGAAACTGCTTACCCCCACTCAGGACACCCGGGACATCATTGCGGCCGCCACAACGGCTCTGGAGCGTATCTGGAAGGATGGCCACCGGTATGCCAAAGCCGGTGTGATGCTGAATGACTTCACCGGCTCCGGCGTTTCCCAGCTGCAGCTGTTCGACGAACGTCCGCCACGTCCTCACAGCGCCGAGCTGATGAAGGTTCTCGATGGCATTAATCATTCCGGTCTGGGACAGGTCTGGTTTGCAGGACGAGAGATTGCGCCTGCATGGCAGATGAAACGCGATATGCTCTCCCCTGCGTACACCACCCGCTGGAAAGATATCCCCATAGCGAGGATCAGTTAAATTTCGCCTTTCAGAGAAAGCCAGTAGTGCTCGCCGCAGCCGAACGACAGGGCGAAGCCCGCAAGTGAGCGAGGAAGCACCAGGATAACTGAACGAACATAAGCTACAAACACACCACAGTTAAGGAGTATATTTGGCTTTTATAAACTTAGTTTTCAAATTAATAATATGCATGAAGTAGAGATCTACTTGATTCAATTAACTACAGTTAGTCGCTTAACCTAGTTTTATTTCAATGTAAAAATGCTCCTTGGGACCGTGGTCCCAGTCTAATTGAAGGACGCTCAGGTTTCGGTCCAAGTTGCAAATATTTTAGTGTTAAACGCAGCTCTGCGCCCCGCTGGGACCATGGTCCCAGGCTCATCGAAGAAAGTGAAATTTCGGTATGAGATGCAGATGCCGTACTGCTGAATGCAATTCAGCGCTCCGGTGTGGGACCATGGTCCCACACCGCGTTCAGCAGATTATTTCCACTGTGTGATGCTGTTCGGGACTAGAATCAGCCCCCCGGAACAGCAACATCTTCAGACAGAAATAGCAATCAAGAGGTAAAGAAAGGGGGATTTCAGTTCTTATTACAAAGATTTATTTTGCTGTAATTCCCGAAGTATATCCTCGATTTTCTCTATGCACTCTGATGGCAAACGCGTCTTATCAAGATTAAAAATAACCTTATCCCCTTTGTAGAGAACGGATGCCCCAGGCACAAACTGATACCGTGTACTGAGATTAACTTTTGCACTGGAACTCTCTTTCAGTTTTCCAGTCAGTAACCCAATGACCTCATCGGCTTCAAAGATCACACCCGCTTTTTTCTGTTCGTGGAGCTGAGCGGTTAATTGCTGCAGCAACTCTTCTTTTCCCGTAAATGCCTTGTACAAAGCCTCACCGGCCCGGGCGGAAAGTTCACCTGGATGTATAAAGAGGGCGACAACGGGTTTCGGTAAGCGCGCAGTGTTTATGCAGCGTGTAATAATCTTACGGGAAATGTTTTCTGCATCAGCAAGCGCTGAAACATTTCCACCAAACTCATTCTCCAGCCGGTATGCGTATCGTTTACCACGCTCATAAGCACTGGTAGGTCGATAGTCATTACCCAGGCGGGATAATGCCATCATCTGCTCATCATCAAGATCGCCGACCAGAATTCGGTAATCGGAAGAAGTCAGTATGGCTGCTTTGCGACGACGGCTTCCATCGGCGACCTCAATAACGCCCGATACACGACGTCCGAATGCAGGGGTTTGCTGACCACTCAGCAAGAAAGAGGGGATCAGATCATCAAGCGAGTCTTCTGTCAGCAGTTCTTGGTCACGCTCGTTGCCGGACCAGACCCTTGAAGCCGTTTCAGCAGTATCACCAGGAATGGCCTCGAGGGTGAATTTCACTTCACGGCCACATACCGGAAGTAAAATGGAATTTCCCCGCGCCATGGCGCCGACCCGAGCAATTAATGAATCGACCATCGGCGCTGCGGGAGCAACGGAAACTGGCTGCTCGATTTCTGCAGGTGTGTGTTTCACTGAATGTTTTGGAATGACAGGTGCACGTTTCATTATCTGATCTCCCAGCGAGGTTTAATCAGGCGATCAAAAATTTCGTTGCAGACCGGCTCCCAGATGGCAAGTGCATTTCGCCATGCACCTGTTGAGGAACGCTGATCGATAGCCTGTTCAAAAACAGTTCTCATACGGATCTGGCCTTTACCTACCTCATCAGTCTCACGCACCACGTTTTTAAGAACCATACTTCCCCAGGCATCGCGGATCTGCTCCTCCATCCACGGTGACTGTGAACCGTTATTGTTGCTGTACTTGGTGAGCAAAATTCTGACATCAGGTTCAAATCCTTGGAGATCAACGTTTTTTAACAGATCACGCAGCATGTCAAAAAACTGCAGGGCAGAAGTGTAATCGAAAAGCTCTGCTGGGGTCGGGACGATCAGTACATCAGCAGCACATACCACGTTAATGGTGCCAATACCCAGGTTTGGCGCACTGTCGATGACAATGACATCATAATCATGAGCAACTGTCTCGATTGCTAGGCGGAGCATCATATGAGGTTCTGTTGGTAACTTTCCGTCGTCATAGCGACCCATAAGTTCTGTTTCGATACGATGCAGCGCTAGGCATGAAGGAATAATATCAAGCCCTGGCCAGCAGGTGGGTTTTACCGCATAGACTGCATCATCACGCTCACCCAGATAAAAGGGAAGTAACGTGTCTTCAGCATGGATGTGCAAATCCGGAACCCATCCGTGGTACATGGAAGCTGTACCCTGCGGATCGTTACCTTCAACAAGCAGAACACGAAGTCCTTTTAACGCCAGGTCCTGTGCTAAATGGACTGATACCGACGTTTTATAAACCCCTCCTTTATGTGCAGCCACACCAATGACAGGGGGAACACTGTCTTCTGGTCGACGCAGGCGTGTACCGAAAACATCGCGCATATGGTTAATTTGTTCGATCGTGTAACCGACTCTCTGCTCAACCCGGCCACGCATTTCCATATCCGGGTGAGGGAGGCGACCCGCTTTTTCAGCATCACGAATAGCTTGGGATGAGACGCCAATTAAATCTGCGGCTTCTCCCACACGCCAGCGACGCGTAATTTTTCTTGCCTCAGGGCTGTCATCATTGAACTGAGCAACTGCAATAGCTTTCGTCATTTCATGACCGGCTGCTATGCATTGATCGAGCGTATTCATCAATCCCATTGTACGTTCCTTGAACTTAACTTTGCATAGATGTATTAAATCTTGATAAAAAAAGCAAAGCAACACCAAATTTGCAAACCGAATCAAAAAATGCAAAGTTGGTCAAAATGTGAGTCTTGTTGAACCTGAAACCATTTTCCATACTGTACTGGCATATCTCAGTCAATATATGCCGCTCGCAGCAGTAAGGATGCGAACGTAGATCGTATCCGTCGAGGAAGCGGAATAACTGCATAATTATATGATCCACTTGACCCTCTTTAGCTGAACAGAAGTCGCTATGACGGATTTGATCATTTAAAAATTGACTGCCATATGCATTCTATTGACTATGGTATGAATGTTATTAAATAGTGATGATGATAACTGGTCGCTCTATTCTGCATACCACAGTCAATTTTATGTTGTGTCACTAATTTTATTCTGCTCTTTCAGTCATTGAGGGAAGTGGCATCTTCGCTGTGTGGTGCATTCACAGGTTTTCGCTCAGGTTATTCATAGGATAGATCCAGTAATTGATCCTTAAGGAGATCCTAGTGAGATCAAAAAGAGATCCCTAGATCGTGCTGTGTCCCGTTATTGCTGGCCTCAAGGTGAGGATGCATTCACTGAGGTATGTCAGATATTGACTGTTGTGTGCGAACTCACATATTGCGGTATGCAATTGTATTAACTGGGGTATGTATTTCCGTTGACTGAGATATGCATATATACTTGCTTTTGTGGATAACTATTGGTGTTTAAAATGGCTAAGGAAAATAGTGAGTTACCTCTGAATCTTGAGGAGGTGAACAAAACAACAGGCGAAGTTGTTAAGCTGGATGTCAACAGCGCCAGTACTGTTCAGCCTGTAGCGCTCATGAGGCTTGGTCTCTTCGTTCCTACGTTAAAATCGACATCTAGGAGCAAGACTAACCGCAAAAACGTCACCGATGCGACTGAGGAGCTCGTACAGCTATCAATTGCCAAAAGTGAAGGGTATACCGATGTCAGGATCACAGGATCACGTCTTGATATGGATACGGACTTCAAAGTCTGGCTGGGGATCATTCGCTCGATGTCTGAGTGTGGCGTGAAAAATGACACACTTGAGTTATCTTTTGTCGAATTCGTGAAGATGTGTGGTTTCGATTCCCGCCGTTCAAACCAGAAAATGCGCGACCGGATCAGCAATTCACTATTTAAACTGGCCTCAGTAACCCTTAAATTCCAGAGTGAGACGAAAGGGTGGACAACACACTTGGTACAGTCCGCCTATTACGACATAAACGAGGATGTTGTTGAGATCAAGGCTGAGCCTAAACTCTTTGAGCTGTATCACATGGACAGGCGGGTCCTGTTGCGGCTTAAAGCCATCGATGCCCTGCAGCGCAAGGAGTCTGCCCAGGCACTCTACACCTACATTGAAAGCCTCCCACAGAATCCTGCGCCTATTTCCATGAAACGCATGCGGGACAGGCTTAATCTGACGTCAAACGTCTATACGCAGAATCATACGGTTCGCAAAGCCATGACACAGCTGAAGGATATCGGTTATTTGGATTACACCGAGTTCAAGCGTGGGCGCTCCACATACTTCAGTGTGCATTACCGTAATTCAAAACTTATCAGCAGTACGGTGAAAGTTCCGCGCAAGCCAGAAGAAGAAACGCCGGAACAGAATTACGATGAGGTGATTAACGCCCTGAAAGCCGCGGGAATTGATCCCCAGAAACTGGCAAAGGCCCTCGCCAGTGTCAAACCAGATAATGACTGAGATATGCAGAATTACACATTATTGACTGTGGTATGTACGGCTCATACCACAGTCAATTTTCCTAACCGCTAAGCCCTTCCCGTTCATTCACAAAATTGACTGTCGTATGCAGATTTGGTTTCAGGAATGCAAATATTGACTGCGGTGTGTGAGGTTATGGGGTTCCTGTCGGTGACATTGACTGCGGTATGTTCCCGGGCGCACCACAGTCAATATTGTGTGCGGCTGATCCAAGAAAAAGCCAGCAACAGTAGTGCCTGCCGGTAAATTCGCGATGTTTGGGAGAAATGGTGTAATGCTAGGAAAAACGGGAGTCGTAATAAAAACGAAGAAACTGGAAAGGGGAATGCGCGCTACGTACAATCTGGTGTGGTATATCGTCAACCAATTCGTACTGGCACCATCTATCGATTTCCTTTCAGCATCGCGACCGCATCACCCTCAGGCATCTGGAACTGTACCCTGTGCCTTGCTGCGACATCGAGCGCAAACACTTTCGTGTAGACCTCCGTCGAGCTGACTGACTTGTGTCCCATCAGGCTCTGCAGCACCTTCAGCGGGATGCCGGCATACAGCATGTGCATCCCGTAGCTGTGTCGGAACGTGTGCGGGGTCACCGATACTGAAAACGTTACCCCGTCGGCGGCAGCCGCATCAACAGCTTCATTTATCCAGGTCCGAACCGTCCTGTCGGTGATTTCCCAGATGCGTGCCTTCTCGGTTCTGCCGGTGCGTTTATTACGGCGCTCCAGCGGAATTTTCAGGGTGGCCACCATCATTTCCAGCTGGCGGGCATACTGCGGATCGGAAAGCGGAACGATACGATGGGGCAGACTACCGGCCGGAGCACGGCCGGCCGTTCTGGTGGCTTTTTCGGTCCGCTGTTTGAGCGTGGCCAGTTGCACGAACGGGTAGGGCGGTGCCAGCGAAAAATCACTCCGGGTCAGGGCCAGTGCTTCGTTAATACGGGCGCCGGTGTTCCACAGGGTGGCCAGCAGCATCTTACGGTGAAGATCGGGCACGTAGTGGAGCAGGGCGCTCACTTCCGGCGCCAGCAGGTATTTCGGCAGTTCGTCCTGAACGAGCGCCATCTGGCGCAGTGCCAGCGCGGCCGGATAATCGATGGCCACCGGCAGCTGAGCAGAGGAAAAGGCCCCAATCTGGCCTGACATTGCTGGCATCATGTTATGTCACCATGGTCAGGTAAATACTTCGCGAGCAGATACTCCAGTTCGGTGCCGATTGCGGGCACAGATCGGTATCCTGCTCAGCCGTGGTGGTGACAAACGTCCCCGTATCAAACTCAAACGAATTTTCCATTCCAGATGTTCCTGTGTTGCCGGAAAGATGTGCCGTGCTGCGCTACTGCCATGCCGGATGCTTTGCACAGGTCATCACATCCCGGATAGACTGCGGTCCTGTCACCGGTGTGACCGCCCCGTTCTGCTGATCCACTTTCCAGGTGCGCACATAACATTGTCTGCTGTCAGGAGTGAGCTGGCTTCGGACCTCGTAGAGCACCCCTTTTTCCGGTTTAAACCACGGCGTCATCACGGAGCAAATCTGATGATCTGTGGTGAAAATGGCCGGACGGAGCTGAATATAATGGCCGGCCGGCATGGTGACCTCCATGTAATCCAGGGGGGCGTTATCTTCCGGCACGTCGGCCTTTTTGTAACCCCGGTCTGACGCCCTGGGCGGGTTCCGTTCCGGATGGTCAGGATCGCGGAGGCTGCCCAGGAAAAAGGCCTGCTCGCAGCTGTCGACGCGATACACCGTCGTGCTGTCGGTAAACCCACGCACCCTGAGCTTTGCGGTGTTTTCACCTGCAGGCGGCTCCTGATAAAGACGAGCCGGTTGCGGTTTCGGCAGACAGCCACTTAACAGTACGGCGACGAAAACCATCCCGGTACGTTTAATCATAATCTTTTCCCTTTATTAGAATTTTAATTCCTGCGAAATTATCCACGCGCTGAATACCTCCCACCGAACAGCTTTCCGGTCTGACTGTTTTCTTGTAATGGAAAATCCCGTCAGGCCGGGTCCGGCATAAAACGGTCTGGCTCAAACGGCCAGCGCTTGTCGCCCCGGGAGTACACCTCGATCCACGCCAGTGTCCCCTGCTCAAAATACAGGTGATAACCGTCACTGGCGCTCAGTGTTAGCATCCCGTTGTACTCCGTGTCTTTAAGTTCACCGTTCCTCAGCCAGCGCAACAGACGGCCCTCTGGTGAGATCTCGTAAAATTCACACTCGCAGCCCAGGTCGTCGGTCTGAAAGTCCGCCCCGGTTACTCCGTCCGGCATCCGGTACCGGAATCTGACCGTGTCAAACATTCCCATACTTTTGCTTCCTTTAATTGTTGAGAAATCCCGCCCCGGCGGTTGTCAGTTTGCGCTAGTCGGGGCTGTCTCCCGGCGTTCACCGGTCAGCTCCCAGGCTCTGACGGCGCGCGCATAATCCGCCGTCGTCACACGCAGACTCATCGTCTGGCACTCCAGCTGCAGTACATGACCGGTCCGGGAGGTTTCTACACACCGGTTCGCCAGGCTGCGGCCGTTGGCAATGTCATCAGCCCGATCCGGTGCGGACACATAGCTTTCGTAAAGAATCGTTCCGGTGATGGCCAGTCCGGCCACCAGAACGGTGTAAAGAACGAGCGCAATAGATTTCGGTTGCATTTGCCTTCCTTTAAATTAATGCTCCGCCCGATAATACCGACAGGGTAATGCTTTACGCGGCACTGTTTAGGGGGGGGTAATGACCACTTCAGCAATCATCACTTATGAAATTATCACTCGCATTATAATAAGCATTCACATAGGCACGCTGTTAAATTACCGGATGGCCGTTCCGGTGTGATCCGATTTTTTGCATATTTAACAGTTTCCGGAAGTGTACCACGCGCACGGAATAACCACACCGCCCTTTTTCGGTGGTGCGCGGGCGGTCACGGGGCAGGGGGTAAACACAATATATAGCGTCATGATTAGCTATTGACACCGCTACATCTTGTGTTTCCTGGCCGCTGAGGGGAGCGGGAAGGAAAGAAGATCCGGAACAACCTTTTTTCGGATCTCAGCGGAAAAAAGAGAGAACCGTGTATAGGTACAGCATATCCATATGCCTGGCATCTGCACAGGTGTGGCATACGCATATCCTCACCATCTGCATATGTCACAGCTATACATATGCTGAGCATCTGCCTATACTGAACATATGCACACACCCGGTGCAATGAACCTCATTCCAAATATGCATCACATATCCATACTTACCCGGGAGAAAAATCATGAGAACCGTATCCATTTTTAAAAACGGCAACAACCGCGCCATCCGCCTGCCCCGCGATCTGGATTTTGAGGGGGTGAGCGAGCTGGAGATCGTCCGGGAAGGGGACAGCATCATCCTGCGTCCCGTCCGGCCGACCTGGGGCTCGTTCGCGCAGCTCGAAAAAGCTGACCCGGACTTTATGGCGGAGCGCGAGGACGTTGTCAGCGACGAAGGACGGGTTAACCTGTGAACAAAATGTATATGCTCGACACGAACATCTGCTCGTTCATCATGCGCGAGCAGCCCGAAGCGGTGCTGAAGCGCCTGGAGCAGGCGGTGCTGCACGGTCACCGTATCGTGGTCTCGGCCATCACCTATTCAGAGATGCGCTTCGGGGCCACCGGCCCGAAGGCCTCGCCGCGCCACGTCCAGCTGGTCGACGCATTCTGTGAGCGACTCGATGCCGTTCTGCCCTGGGATCGCACCGCGGTGGACGCCACCACGGAGATTAAGGTGGCGCTGCGCCTCGCCGGAACGCCGATCGGCCCGAACGACACGGCGATCGCCGGGCACGCCATCGATGCCGGCGCTGTGCTGGTGACAAACAATGTGCGGGAGTTTGAGCGGGTGCCGGGTCTGGTACTTGAGGACTGGGTAAAGTAATGGAGTCAGGCCGTCATCCGGCGGCCTGACAGTTATTCAGCGATGTTAATCGTATCCCTTTTCACCGTTAATGAATGGCTCTATGCGGATACGGGTATTTTAATGCGTGGGTTTCGGCGGCCCGACGAATTCTTGCAGCCCTGGCTTGAGAGCCTTGTAATGATTGCTGTCTGCCGTGGACATGGACCGTTTTCTTATGTTAACCGTTGCCAGGTACAGCAACTTATCGCGGACCTCGCAGAATATGCACAGTGTCATATCCGAGAGCAGTAGTTGATCATCCAGAAGATCCCGCATTATGTAATAATGCGGACGTTAATTATCATGACAGGAGTCGCCTAAAGGCGACTCCTGATTTGTTTTACATCGAGGGTCAGCGCAGGACAACAAAACTTACATCATATCCACCGGTGTTATTTTTATATTCTGATGCCTTATCTGTATCGTTAAAAATAAAGGACACCTGACCATCGGCAGGCACTATCCACGGTGCACCGCCGGAACCGATACCGTGCACGGTATCGCCGACTTTAATCAGCAACGCTCCTGCAATTGCGCCTGAGAAAACAAATGACGGATCGGGGGATTTTGCTGAAGGGTGCTGGCTATCCCCGTCGGGCCCGAAAGTTCGTCCCTGACTGTCATATTGTGCCTTACCGGCAGCTACGAGGAGCAACGAATCGCCCTTGAGTACGCTGACGCCGGTCTGTACCCAGTCACTGCTGTTCGCGGGAACATAGCCTTTCCATTGATCCTGCGCGCTGGCGCATTTCCCTTCTCTTTGCGTGATATAGACTTTTGCATGAAATTTCCCGCTATTATCACTGTAGGAAGAGTCATTGACGAATAGCCGCAGCTCACCGCTTTCCTGAGTCACCATCTGATAAACACCGCTGCCGACATCATAACTTCTTCCTGTGTCACCTACGCGGGCTTTAAGTATAGCAACCTCTTTGGTTTTCCAGTCTTTCCCTATATTTCCGCAGGGAGAGGCCCAGGCGTGCTCCTCCCGACCATATTTAATCCAGCCCGAAGCAATAATCGTTATTCTATCTCCCGACGTAATTTTAAGACCGGTATTCACTCCATGTTCAAGGAGGGCATCAATATCGCCAGACCATGAGCATTCTGCAGTCATACATTCTCCCTTATTAGATTGTCATCTGAAATTTAGATGAGGTTAATCCCCCGATACGCGACAGGTCAGATAAGGCATTACCTGATGCTACATACCGTAGAGACAGGCTATGAATAAATAGTCATATTCGCAAAGTCAAATTATGGCAGTAACAGGCTTGATTCGCGCGAAACCTAGTATGTACAAGGCTTGAGTTTTTTGTTTTTAGGAATAATCGTATCTTCATGCACACAAAATCAAAGAGAGATTATTGTAATGGCTAATGGCTAATGGCTAATGGCTAATGGCTAATTATTAAAGGGCTGTATATTAATTATCACCTTTCAGCCATTAATATCATACCCAGCATATCCCCATAGTTGGCTGATTGCTGATCTGACAGACATAGCGAGAGCCTTTAATAGTTGTACAGCACACTCGTGATGAGGTTCCATTCTCGTCTCATTCTTTTTCTTGCCTGGCCCTGGGGTGGTGATTTTGTCAGTCAGTTCTTTCATTTTCCATGCTTAACGTGATACGTGTAAAATTCAGTGTATATTATAATATTGGCGTCAATCTCATAGAGATACAGGGCCTTAAATGAAGGTGGCTTGTTTTCATTTTATATGAACGCTAAGTTTACGTGTAATCCTTTTCCTTTTCATCATCTACTGATTGATTACAAATAAAAAGGGGAATGCTGATGTTATTTTCTTTCATCTTAGCTGATAATTAGTCGATTCTTGGTGAAAGTTATATGTCATAATTTTATTATGATTACAGGTTTAGAGATGAAGAATCATTTTTTATATCGGAATGCATTAGTTTCTATTTTAGTAATCGTTTTGTCAGGGTGTACTGTCTTTCCCGGGCAAAATATATCGTTTACTAATAACGCAAGATACAGTGGCTCTATCGATAAAATAGAGAGTCAAGTGAATATTTACACACTTACTCCGAAACTGATTGAACAGTTACGTCCTGCTGAAGTGAAGTCTAGAAACAATCAAATCCTGGATGAACAGATTAGCAACTATGAATACCGAATAGGCCCTGGCGATGTTCTTACAGTTACTGTCTGGGCCCACCCTGAGTTAACCACACCTGCAGGTGAGTACCGCAGCGCAAGTGATAGCGGGAACTGGGTGGGGGCTGATGGCTCAATTTTTTATCCATATATCGGGCGGTTACATGTTGCCGGAAAAACTCTGGGGCAGATTCGTGAAGAGATCACTGCCCGACTTGATAGTGTAATCGAAAGTCCTCAGGTTGACGTCAATATTGCAGCGTTTAGATCGAAAAAAGTTTATATTACCGGCGAGGTTGCCAAAGCTGGTCAGCAACCGATCACTAATGTTCCGTTAACCATAATGGACGCGGTTAATGCCGCCGGTGGGCTTACTGAAAATGCCGACTGGCTTAATGTCGTGCTGACTCATAATGGGAAAGAAAGCCGTATATCCCTTCAGGCTTTGCTCCAGAACGGAGATCTGTCGCATAACCGTCTTTTGTACCCTGGGGATATTCTTTATATTCCGCGTAATGACTCCTTAAAAGTGTTTGTTATGGGGGAAGTCGGTAATCAACGTACGCTGAAAATGGACAGAAGTGGTATGACTCTGACTGAGGCTATTGGTAACACTGACGGGATTCGCCAGGATATGGCGGACGCGAGTGGTATTTTTGTTATTCGTGGTTTGAAAAACCGTCAGGACGGAAAAATTGCAAATATATATCAACTCAATGCACAGGATGTGACGGCGATGATACTTGGTACCGAATTCTGGCTTGAGCCTTATGATATTGTCTGGGTGACAACAGCACCAGTGACACGCTGGAATCGTATTATTTCCCAGATTTTACCTTCTCTGGTAGGTGGTCGTGATCTTACTGAGACAGGAAGAAATATTCAGTTATGGGCAAAGTGATGGTGGAATCAGTTCTGGTTGTATGCACAGGAAATTTGTGCAGATCCCCTATTGCAGAACGATTACTGCATCAGAGTTGTCCTGACCTGATTATCGATTCTGCGGGCACTATGGGGCCTGTCGGGTATTCTGCCGATCGTCTGGCATGTTATGTTTCTGCCTTGCGCGGCATTTCACTTGACGATCATATCTCACGACGATTAACGCCCGAAATGGTAAAGGATTATGACCTTTTACTGGTGATGGAGCCTATGCATATCGGTCAGATCGACGTACTTTCTCCTGGAGGACGGGGGAAAACTATGCTCTTTGGCCATTGGTCATCCCGTAGAGACATTCCTGATCCTTATCGCAAAAGTCAGGATGCGTTTGAATATACGTTTAAGCTTATTGAGCAGGCCACTCAACTGTGGGCTGAATACCTGAAACTAAATTGAAAAAATGGATCCTCTATTTTGAACAGAGATGAACAGATCGCTTCTAAAAATGAGGTGGAAGAAATTGATCTTATTCATATCATTACTAAAATGCTTGATCACTGGCGTCTCATTTTGTGGGGTACAGTACTTTGCACATCACTTTCTATTGTATGGGCTGTAATATCTAAACCTATATATCAAGGTGATATTTTAATACAAGTGGAAAACAAACAGGGGAAATTATTATCCGGCGGACTGCGCTCTATAATGCCCGAGTTAAATTCAGGCGTGGCTTCAGAAATACAACTACTCCAATCCCGAATGGTTCTGAGTAAAACTGTTAATGACCTTAATTTGCAGGCGGTGATAACGCCAGCCAGGGGCACCGTACTGAATGTCATAACTTCTTTACTGACTGATAAAAAATCAGGGGCCATAATGGTTGATGCATTAAGCGCTCCTGCTGGTGCGTCTTTCATATTGACAGTAGAAAATAATGCACATTTCAGTATTGTTCTCGGAGATGACAGACTGGAAGGTGTTGTGGGGGAAAAACTTGTAAAGGGTGATTTCAGCATTCTTATTTCAGCGCTTAAAGCCTCTCCAGGAGAAAGTTTCAGCGTAAAGATGATTACAGAACAGGAAGCCGTTCTTGCCCTGAAAAAAAGCTTAGCTGTCAGTGAAATACAAAAAGATAGTGGCATGTTGAGTGTTGTTATGACCGACAGTAACCCGCTGAAAATCTCTCTGGTTCTGGATCAATTAGCCGACAATTATCTTCAACAAAATATTTCACGTCAGGCTGAGAAGGAAGCCAGGAGCCTGGAGTTTTTGCAAAAGTTGCTACCCGAAATTCAGCATTCCCTGAATGAAGCTGAAGAAAAACTTAACGCATATCGCCAGAAACGTGATTCAGTTGATCTCAACCTCGAAGCGAAATCAGTGCTTGAGCAGATAGTAAATGTCGATAACCAGCTAAATATGCTTACTTTTCAGGAGGCTGAAATTTCGCAGCTGTATAAAAAGGAACACCCTTCATATCGCGCACTTCAGGACAAACGAAATGTGCTGGAGAAGGAGAAGGGGCGTCTGGGGCAACGAGTTTCTGCCATGCCTTCGGTCCAGCAGGAAGTGCTTCGTCTAAGTCGAGATGTTGAAGCAGGACGCACTGTTTATATGCAATTACTCAGTCTACAGCAAGAACTGAACATCACCCACTCTGGCATTACCGGCAATGTCAGAATCATTGATACAGCAGTTGTACAATCTGAACCCGTAAAACCTAAAAAGGGGATAATCATCATTCTGGGCTTTCTGTCTGGTTTGATGCTTTCTTCAGGGATCGTGATTGTCCGGGCATCCCTGCATCGGGGTATCGAATCGCCAGAACAACTGGAGCAACGGGGATTGCTGGTGTATGCATCTGTGCCGCAATCAAGATGGTTGCAAACCGCAAACCAAAAATTACCATGGTACCGTTGTGGGCCCGGGAAAAGACAAAGGGAGAAACGGATTTCCTTTCTGGCAACAGAAAAACCTGATGATTTTTCTGTTGAGGCTATTCGAAACTTGCGGACAAGCCTTCGGTTCGAGATGAAGGCAAGCTCCCGGAATGTGCTGGTTTTCACAAGTCCAACCCCGGATAGTGGCAAAACGTTTGTCAGTAGTATGGTGGCCGCAACGATGGCTCAATCGGGGCTGAAAGTACTATTCATAGATGCGGATTTGCGGAGAGGGGACGCACATACCCTTTTCGGGATGGAGCACGGTGAAGGGATGGTCTCTGTATTATCCGGCAAACAGAAAGTGCAGTCTGTAGTTCAGCCTTTTCTGCAGGGTGGGTTTGATGTGATAACCCGGGGCGCTGGTATGAGTGACCCCTCTGAATTACTGATGGATGACTGTTTCAGTGCGACCGTTAACTGGGCCCGGCAAAGCTATGATGTTGTGATTATTGATACCCCCCCTGTGCTTGCGGTAAGTGATGCTACGATAGCTGGTCGTGTGGACAGCCTGTTATTCGTGGTTGCACGTGCCGGCCTTAACAGTGTAAAGGAAACGACAGTCTGCATTCAAAAGCTTGAGCGCGCCAGCCTCAGCGTCCGGGGCGTTATACTGAATGGTGTGATAAAACGTACCAGCAGTTTTTACCGGGACGGGTATTACTCTGAAGGATACAGATATACGTAATGACGACGATGAGTCTGATGTTAAGTCAGACTCATCTGGGTGTATTGAGTCAATGCATGCATTTCTTAACCACTGATTGAAGGACATTATTCTGGTTCGATTTTATATTTACTGCTGTCGCAAACATCCCGGCCAAACAGGGGCTACAGCATCATCCGCAGTCCCTCTCTGGTTCGGCTCCCCCGAACATTGAAACAATATCCGCTCGATCCCCATCGCTTTACAAGGGTCGTCTGCGTTTGCCCAGGGCCGTTAAGGTGATAACGCATCCTGGCTACCAGCGGGCCCCATAGACGCGGAGATAAATGCAGACATGATATATTCTGCTTAGACGGCCGAATTGTATTGGCATAAGTACCACGAATAGTGAATAAGGTGGTGTAATTCTCTTGTTACAGATGATCATGTCGTGATACGCCCCTGCTGAAATGTCTCCCGTAGACAGCGCTGATTGAATGCTGGGCCACATCCATCTGGACTTTTGCCGAACGGTATAAATGGAGCCAGGTGCTGAGTCCAGCAATGTTGCTCAGAAAGGACGATGATGATTAGCCACTCAGACAGTCTCTTCCTGAGGATACCGACAGCAGGAACTCATACGGCACCTGAAACCTGCAGGATTCGGTGAAAAAGATCGGTCTGGAGTCACACGCAAGATGATCCACTCGTTTGCACGACTGCAAACCAGGCTGGAAAATAAGTTACGGGGATGGCTACCGTTCCCGACGTCCCGCTTAGCCAAAACCTTCCGTGTTATCACAACAATTTAAACTCTTTACGATAACTGGAGGGGGTAGTACTGAACTCTTGCCGAAAATGGCGGCGTAACGAAAATGCCGAGCCAAGGCCTGTATTCTGTGCAATTGCTTCTACAGACTGATCCGTCTTTTCCAGAAACCGCTGGGCCAGTGACAGGCGCTGATTCAACAACCAGCGGGTAAAACTTGTCCCGGTCATCTTGCGAAATTTTCGCGTAAAAGTTCGTCGGCTCATGCAGGATTTCTCCGCCAACAAATCCAGAGTAAGAGGATAGTTCAGATTTTCCGTAGCCCAGGCCAGCGTTTGCGCAAATCGGTCGACGCTCTGGGTATTGTATACGGGCTGTTCAATATACTGTGCCTGCCCTCCCTGGCGGTGAGGGGGCACGACCAGCTGGCGGGCAACCTGGCTTGCCACTTCTGCACCACACTGTTGTCTGACAAGATGCAAACAACAATCAATACTGGCTGCCGTTCCGGCAGAGGTGATGATATCACCTTCATCAATATAGAGAATGTTGCGGTCAACACTCACCGCCGGATAACGGCGGGATAAATCCTTCATCCAGTTCCAGTGGGTTGTGGCCTTCCTGCCATTCAGTAACCCACAGGCCGCCACCACAAAAGTTCCCATGCAAAGCCCGACAATTTTAGCACCGCGCTGGTGCGCACTGCTCACCGCACGAATCAGTTCGGCAGAAGGGACAATATCAGGATTGTTCCAGCTCGGAATAATCACCATGTCCATTCCATCCAGAATGGTCAGAGGCTGTTCCACCACAATGGAAAAACCACTGTTAGTTCTGAGTACTCCGGGAATTGCCGTACATATTTCAATCTGAAAATAGGGCGCACCTTGTGGATCCTGCGCTTTTTCAAATACTGCGCAGGGGACGGAAAGATGGAAGGGGATTATCCCGTCAAATACCACTATGCCTATCCGGTAGGGGGACATACGTTTCTCTCCACTGATATAAAACTGACCCAATCTGCACGTATTCGGGTCTTTTGGTATCTCGTGTCATGCCAGCAAACCCGCCACACTTACGTCATCCCGTCATGCAGGGATAGTCAATACCGAAAAAACTGACAAAGGATTATGATGATGAAAAAAATACTTTCTTGCAGCCTGCTGGCAATGTCGATGGCCGTCTGTAGCGTTGCGGCCAAAACTGCAGATCAGGCACCCACAATCCGTACCATGTCCGGCGCAACGCAAACCCAGAGCCTGGATGCTAAAACGACGGCGCTGATTGTCATTGATTTCCAGAATGAGTATTTCAGTGGCAAGATGCCGATTCCGGATGGCAAAAAAGCGCTCGATAACACCAGGCTGCTGGTCAATTTTGCGCATCAGAACCAGATGCCGGTGTATTTTGTTCGCCACCTTGGCCCGGCTGATGGTCCCCTGTTTGCCGAAGGCAGTAAATTTGCAGAGTTCCATCAGGATTTGCAGCCAGGTAAAGCCGATAAGGTCATCACCAAAGCGACCCCAAGCTCATTTGTTGGTACGGACCTAGATAAACAGCTTAAGCAACATGGGATTAAAACGCTGATCGTCACCGGTCTGATGACTCACATGTGCGTCTCCTCGACGGCCCGCGATGCTGTACCGCTGGGTTATGAAGTCATTATCCCGGAAGATGCCACGGCAACCCGGGATCTGGCAACCTGGAATAATGCTGTCGTTGACCATAAGACATTACAAAAAGTGTCTCTGGCTGGTGTAGCCGATGTCTTTGCTGAGATCAAGACCACTCGTCAGGTACTGGAATTACCGATTACTAACCGTTAATTCGTGGATAACGCCGCCGTCAGGCGGCGTTATCGTTAACTCCCCTTATAGGTAGAGTAGCCATAGGGGCTCAACAACAGGGGAATATGCAATTTCTCATTGGTCCGGTTGACGGTGAAAAGGATCGTCACTTCTGGGAAAAACGTTTTCTGCTGCACACGTGCAAAATACTCACCGGTACTAAAAGTGACTTTGTACAGTCCCGGCAACATATCCTGGCCAGCCGGGAAAAAAGCGTGGATCCGCCCGTCATCATCCGTTTTATTCTCCGCCAGCGTTGTCCAGGCACCATTGTGCTGCCATTCAAGCTTAACCGGCATATCCGCAGAGGGCAGCCCGGTTTGCTGATTAAGAACATGGATACTGAGCGTTTCGACCTCTGCGGCATGAACCGACGGGAAGTAGGTCAATGCCAGCAGATACATCAAGCGAGATATTTTTATCATGATCAATCCTTTCTGTGCCTCAGGGTATAGCAACAATGTCCGCCACTGTGTTATATCCCGCTACCGTATATAAAGAAGAAAGTGATTAAACCGATAACACAAAAAGGCAGCATGGTCAGCGCATAAAAAAGGCGGCTTGTGGCAGAGAATATTAGATAATCAAACATATTTTTCCTTCAGATAAATAAAGAAGTATTATTTTTGATGATACTTTCTTTGCTTATCAATTCCTATTGAACACTCTTTATTATACTGTCATATTTACCCTTAATATTTAAGGGGAATGATTACACGACATTCATGGCAAAGCATTTTACGCACCGAACAGGAAGAGGATGACCGGAAACTCGTCCCTGGTGGACAGCCTGTTATTGACCACTCATTCCGTATTAGCCCTTATTTAAAAAGGTATAATACATTACATTCTGCTGCCTCATCAGAATCAAGGTAAAAGTATGAATGACCTGCAAAAAATCGTTGAACGCCTGAATCCGTATTGTGCGAGGGCATAAGTCGATGCCCGGGAGTTGAACCGGGCGCTCTCAAACAGGGAAATACACCCGAAACACTGGATATATCAGCTGTTATCGTAGGGAGAAGGCGACCTGTACATTCTGGCTGAACGTTTTGGATGGAATGAAAGGGCGATGTTACTGGCATTGCAGGGATGGTTAAGGGCACTGCCCAGGAGCGCGGGCTGTTTACACGCACTTTCAGACCCTGTCAGAGCGTTACTTTCCGGTGCCTGTATGGAGGCTGCATTGCAGAAGGGCTCTCTGATCCGTGGTGCTCATATACTGATGACCCTGGTTGATCAACCATCACTGCTACACTGTAACCATCTGTGGTCATTGCTGACGTAAGGGTAAAAACATCTCTTACAGCTGACAGCGTTTCTGGACACGTACTTGATGAACGACCGACCGAATAACGGCACGAAGCTGAATTGATGTCAGCAGCTTCACTGGTGGAGTATTGAACACTCAGTACGGGGAAATAAAAACCTTACCGTCCGGGGATGGGACGGTAAGGCCAGGCAAAAGTGGCAAGAAGAGATGTGCGAAAATACCTGAAACAAGGGTAACAGAACTGTCTTCAAATCCGGCTTACAGGGTGTAACGAATGCCGAACAGGAACTCATTATTTACCAGACGGGCGCGCAGGTTTTCATCCTGCAGGCCCCGGGCATTGGCAAAGACGTTACGCCCGCTCTCGACATTACCCATGTCGACATAACGATAAGTGGCATACAGGGTCAGATCATCGATAACCTCATAGGAGGTCCCTGCACCAACAGACCAGGTAACGCTGGTTTGCGTGTTGCTGGCGAACTCACGGGTATCATTCCCCTGCCAGCCACCTGCTTTAACTTTTGCCACGCCTGCGCCAGCCGTTGCGTAGAGGGCAAACTTATCGGTGATAGGCACGTCACGATAGACGTTAAGCATCATGCGCTCAGCATCAATTTTCATGTGGTTGAAGCTGGTTGTAAAGGTTGAAGAGCCACTGGTGTATTCCGTTTTTTGTTTTAAGACGTATTCCACTTCTGTACGCCAGTTATTGCCGAACTGGTAGCCGGCCGTGACAGACCCGTTTAGTTTATGCTCTTTTTCATCCCCGGGAACAAACGAACCGATCCCCGGACGTTCGCTGAGATTCATACTTTTTGCCTGCTGATGTGTATCAATCAGATTCAGGGCACCATAATAGCCTTCCCGTGCATTATCGGCAGCAATGGCGGATACCGACGTCGACAGCGTAATCAGGGAAGTCAGTAGCAGACGTTTTGCATTATTCATTAGCATATCCTTTTAATCATTCAGATAAATACAGGTGGTTATCGTTATTTCATTGCTCTTATGGCATCAAGAGCACAGGCTTCATCAATATCCCCGCCGGGTGCTCCGCCAATACCAATGGCGCCGATAACCTGGTTATTAACCTTTACCGGCACACCGCCTGCCAGTAATAAAAAACCAGAGATATCACCCAGGTTTTTTGCGGCCGGATATTTGTCCGAATTTTCCAGTAACTGGCGAGTGGACATCCCACTGGAGGCTGCGGTGTACGCCTTCTGATAGCTGGCCGAAACGGTATGTGGGCCAGCACTATCCATACGCTGCACGGCACGGGTAATACCCGACGCGTCAACAATGGTCACACTCACGTTATATCCTTTCTCCTTGCAGGATTTCACTGCATCCGCGGCGAGAGTATTGGCTTTCTCAAGCGAAAGTGACGGCAGCATCAATGACTGAGCGTGTACCGACATGGACAGTGCAGCCAGAATAGGGATACAGAGGATCTTTTTTTTCACGGAAGATACCTTTCATTAACTGATGAGTAATAAAACCAGCACGCTTATTAGATTAACAAGACACAGCATGGGAATAATACAATGGTCTCACAGAAGGCAATAACTGACGGGTAGTTAAACATAGAAACCTCAATCAGCTTTTACGATCTTAAGGATGCGTTCGTAAATATAATCATGCTGAGACATGAAAATATATCGGGAAGGGATGACTTTGCTGTCAGGGAGGGATTATAAAAATGTCGTGTAGTTCAGTATGCGTGCCTGAATGAAAGAACCCCGTACGCCGTTGATGCGATACGGGGTCTGATTCAGGATAGTGCGGTGAAGATGGTGATGGCCTGATTCAGTTCGTTCAGCGAACTCAGTACTTTTTGCAGGTGCAGGTCTGAGGGAGAGAGAGTGGCATTTTCCTCACATTCCTTTTCCAGTGTCCGGCACTCCCGTGCATAACCAGAAGCACCGATAATTTCAGTGGCACCCGCCAGACGATGCAGGTGATGGGCCAGCCCGGGGATATTTCCCTGCTCAGAGGCCAACCGGCATGCCTGTATATCACGTTCATTCTCATCGCGGGTCGCGATAAGCAGAGTTCTGAGTAAGGTCTGATCCTGATTCGCCAGTTCAAGCACCGCATTGAGATCGATTAACGACTCAAGCGGGGGTATACCGGCAGGGAGAGCGTTCTGGTCGTGACGGGGGATCTGTTGCAGCAGGGTTTCCAGCTGCTTCAGCCGGAGTGGTTTAAACAGGCAGTCGTCCATACCCGCGGCAATACAGCGTTTTCGCTCCTCTGGTTGAGCATTTGCCGTCAGACCCAGAATTATCAACGGCTTTTTCTGGTTCTCGCGTAACCGTCGGGTGAGTGTCAGACCGTCCATGACCGGCATATTACAGTCAGTGATCACCAAATCAGGATCATGCTCAGCCCAGCAACGCAGGGCTGACTCACCGTTTTCGGCTTCCACGACCGTGTGACCTAGACGGGTAAGTTGTTGTGTCAGCAGGAGCCGGTTAGCCGGATGATCATCCACCGTCAGTATGCGTAAAGGACGCATTACCGTCCTGCCGGACTCAGTAGGTGTTGTGTCCTGAGTGGTTGTTTGTTGGCGATGCAGCACCGGAAGGTGGACGGTGATCCGGGTACCACGATGACGCTGGCTGAATAATTCAATATGACCATCCATCATAGTAATCAACTGGTGACAGATAGCCAGCCCCAGCCCGGTCCCCTGCTGATTCTTACCCGACTCAGACTGAATATACGGGGTAAATATATCGGCTTGTTCTTCAGGTGCAATGCCCACTCCGGTGTCGGTCACGGACAGGGTTAACAGCGTTTGCCCCGCTTCTTTTTGCAGGAACTGCAGGAGGAGAGTAACCGATCCTTTTTCGGTAAACTTGATGGCATTGCTAGTCAGGTTCGACAGGATTTGCCGGAAGCGCATGGGATCGAGATAGACCTCATCCGGATGTAAACTGTCCAGTTGATACTCAAGCTGGATACCTTTCTGCCGGGCTAACCCTTCAAAGACTTGAGCCACAGGCCATGCCAGTTTATCGACTGAAACCCATTCAGGGGCTAATTCAAGTCTGCCGGATTCAATTTTGGCCAGATCCAGAATATCACCAATCAGTCCCATCAGAGATAATGCTGAATCGTAGGCCACCTGGATGGTGTCTTTTTCCTGCTGTCGTTCATGTCGCTCGTTATCGCTGACGGATAACTCCAGCAGGCCAATAATGGCGCTGATCGGCGTGCGGATTTCATGGCTCATGGTTGCCAGAAATGTGCTTTTCGCCCGGTTAGCCTGTTCGGCGTGTTCACGGGCTTCCGATAACTCGTCAAGCAGGGCTTCGTGTTCCGTAATATCCTGCCAGCTACCAATCAGTCCGGCCGTGGAGCCTGAACGATCATAATACGTGACTGCCTGATGAATGACCGTCCGGTATTCTGTCCCGTTATGGATCCGGTATTGTCCCGGGGCCGAAAAACGTTGTTGCGGATCGTCAAGCAGTGCTTTGACATCCTGATAAATGCCGGCCAGAGGATGTGCCCCCTCAGCAAGTGAAAGGGCATTCAATGTACCCGCAGCATGTCTGAAAAAACGCTCCCAGGCTGAGTTATGGCTGATGAGGTGCCCGCGGGCATCCAGTACATACACCGGGACCGGCGTCCCGTTAAACAGCGTCTCCCTGAATCCAACCTGCTCCTGTAACCGGTTCTGCATCTCTTTACGCAAACGGATCTCCCGGTGGAGGTAGTAGTTCCAGATGAGGGACGTGACGACCAGAATGGCAAAAATGCCGGCCAGCCAGTAAAACTCTGAACGATAGACGGTCCAGGTATCCAGCTGCACATCCGGCGTTCCCTGCCATTTGTTGGCTATCATGGAGATATCCCGTGGCGGGATATCAGCCAGTGCTTTATTCAGAATGCTGAACAGCTCCGGTTGATCGCGACCGACGGCGAAACCGATACGGGCAGTGTGATCTCCAAGGCGGGTCGCTATTTTTAACTGGCCACGGAAATAGCGGTCAATCAGATAGCGTGAACTGATAAGATTATTAACCGCAGCATCGACGCTTCCTTCACTGACCATCTGCATCGCCAGGCTGGCATTTTCAGCATCAACCAGCGTCACGGAGGGATATCGTTGTGTGATCCATTCCCGGAGGGCATTATCCGGTGTAACGGCAATTCGCAACCCCTCACTCAGGGTATCAGGGGCACCCTGCGAATCCCTGACAACCAGAACAAACGGGGGCTGAACATAGGGGCGGGTAAAGAGCAATTGTTGATCGCGTGACGGACTGTAACTCATGGAGGCCAGGAAATCACCCTCATGCTTTTGCACCATCCCGAACATACCGGAAACCGATTCTGCTTCCACGGCTTTGAAGTTGAGGCCGGTACGCAAATGGATGAGCCGCAGGATATCTGCTGAAATACCGTGAAACTGCTTTTGTTTATCAAAAAGGGTAAATGGGGCATACAGCGGATTAATGATCACCCTTAACTCCGGGTGCTGAGTGAGCCACTGTTGTTCCCGTTCAGTCAGAGGAAGACGTGACTGGAACAACCATAAATTGGGGCCCTGGCTCCAGTGACGGAAAATCACTTTATGCTGAGCAGGGGAAATTGCCTGAAGCACGGCATTCACCGAACGCTGTAACGGGACCGCTTTTTCTGCAAACTTAAAACGTGGCCCTGTTTCTTCATGTGAAAAAATATCTGCGACTGACAGCGTTGTGGCATAGTTTCGCTCGATAAGGAAACTGGCCGTGGTCAGGTTACCAATAAAATAGTCATTTTCACCGAACGCCACTGAGGAAAGGGCGCTCTGCGGCGAGGAAAAACGGGTAATTCGGGCGTGAGGGTAATGACTCAGCACCCATTCGTCGCTCATATAACCATGCACCAGTGCAATGCGGACGTCAGGGATCAGAGGAAGTGGCTTCGACATTGCGGTTTCCCTGGATACCAGAGCAGGATGATCGGGCATATAGGGCAGACTGGTGGTAATTCCCGGTTGTGGGGTATAAACGCCGCCATCATCATCGAGTAGCATATCCACTGTTCCGGCTAAAACGCCTGCCAGTGCGGCTTGCCGGCTTTCATAGTGCAGAACTCTGAACCGAAGTCCAAGATAACGCATAACCAGCAGCGTATAGTCAGCAGAGACGCCTTCAAATGTTCCTGGCTCCGGTACCAGCCGGAATGGCGGATTTTCAGGCGCGTAGGTTGCGACGGATATCTCTCGTTTTTCCCCCAGCCAGCGCCAGTCACTGTCGCTCAGCGTGAATTTCAGGGGGGTTACCGTTTCCCGACTGAATAATTGCATCACCCGCGGAGCGTCAGCCTGCACGTCCCCGACCGGAATACTCAAAAGGAGGGCCAGGCAAAGAAACCATCGGTACATAGGTCCGGACTCAGTCTAAATTATTACGTTGCGTGAAATCATAGAGCTCAACCATGCTCTGCAGATCCAGCTTTTGCATCAGGCGTCGTTTGTAAGTGCTGACGGTTTTGTCACTACTCATCATTTTTTCTGCGATATCAACAATTTTTAAGCCTTTCGCTAAAAAATGAAGTACCTGCAGTTCTTTAACTGAAAGGCTGGCAATTTTACCCTGATCATTCAGTGGTTGGTCCCCTGTGGAATTCCGTCGGGCCCTGTTGATGGGAAAGAAGCCGTACCCCCCCTTAATTGCACGAATGGCATTATGGAGCTCTGTCAGGTTATTCCGTTTACTGATGAAACCATCAGCACCGGCACTGACACAGCGTTTAATGTAATGCTCATCATCCTTACCGGACAGGATGAGAATTCCCCCCTGGTATGCCTCGCTACGGAGGCGCTGTACCACTTCAATACCATTAAGTGAAGGAATATCAATATCCACAATAACAAAATCAGGCTTCAACTGACGGGCCTGCAGCACTGCCTTCAGCCCGTCTTCGGCTTCACCAATGACCGTCATACCATCTTTTTCGAGCAACATTTTCACGGCAAGCCGTGCGACCGGGTGATCATCAACAATCAGTACTGTATACATGCTATGTATCCTAGGTAAATGACTATATCTGTCAGATATAATCATTTGTATTATGCATAAGTCAGAAATATCTGCAATACATCTTAATGTCATCTATGGATTGCACAGAAATAGTATGGTGATGACAGGTGTCAGAGGTGTGGATTATTTTAAAAAAATTGTTGGTAAACTATGATGGCTTGATAATTTTCTGAGTTACATTCATTTAGATGCTCTGCTATTTATGCAGCGTCAGTATCGGAGGTGTTATGAATTTTACCTTGAAGTATCAGTTTCTTATGTTGTTATCGGCTTGATCGGTCTGGGTTTTAGTTTTCCTGTTTTGTCTCGCGTGCTGGGGCGGGTCTTTTTTTATATGTCGTTTTGCGCTGATTCGGCATGCAGGTACGTAAGCATCTCATGCTGCCAAATAATTACTCAGGATGAAAGTAAAATACTGTCAATAGTATCCTGTATTCCTGACACTATATTCAGGCGGCACATACTTCAATTACTGTTACTGGCTGTCACAGTAACCTCGCGTTCATCACAGGGCAGGTAGAAGGAATGAAGGAAAAGACAGTTGTCATATTTGACCTGTGTCAGTACAGCACGCAGGGATTACAACTGATACTTGAAAATATCCAGGGCTGGTCACTTGTCGGCAGTACCCGAACATACAAGGATCTGTTGTCACTGGTGAAAGATAAGCATATTGACCTCTTGCTTTGTGGGGCAGGTCACCTTAATGATGACTTTTCTCATATGTTATATATTCCCATTGTGACTACGGGAATGAGTGTGTTAATGACAAACAGATATAATCCCGTGCTCAGTAAAGCTTTACTGACAGCAGGGTTTGATATGGTAATTAGTAAACAAACAGAGATCCAGGAACTCGAACACTTGTTTTCCTGCCAAGGAATGGCTGGCAGTACAACGTTACTTAAGCCGATACCTAAAAGGCGTTATCTTCCACAGGAAAGAGAGGTACTGAGTGCCCTCCTCAGGGGGGAGAAAGCGCGCGATATTGCCAGAAAAACCGGGATGTCTTATAACACTGTCAGTCGGCATAAACTGAATGGGCTTAAACGTGCTGGCATTAAAAATCTGAATGAGCTCCTACTCAGCCAGAAGTCCTGAAAAGGAATATATTTACCTGTCATGACGGAAGGCCATGTAATGCAACATTTTGCTGCCTGCCAGGGAAAGTTATGCTTTTTCTTCAGATGTAATCTGCCAATGCTGGCGGTCATGGCGGATGTGAAGTCAACCCTAAAAGATACGCCTGCAACTGGATGAGGCCAGAGTGCATAATAATAAGCACCAGCAAGTCAGGCTGGGAAAAAACAGGCTGAAATAAATGAGTGTTGTTTGGACTGACATTTTTGAGAGAGCAATAGCACAAAATAGCAGAAAAAGAAGCTAAGGTTGTATAGCTCCAGCAGGAATGCATTATCTTCAGAAAAATAGGGGAATATCCATAAAAGACTCAAAAAATTGGATGAAGCATAAACAGAACTACAGGAGGAACAAAGAAACCTGTAAATAATACACCTACCACCTGATGCATATTGTTGTCACCCTGCCATCAGACTTATGCTTTATCCGGGAGAACGAGAGGGGCTCCCGGGCATTTTACGATTAAGTAAAACCTAAAATGGTTATGTAATCCCTTCCCTACAGCATCATCATCCATCGATTTCTGAATGCTCTCCTTCTCCCTGATATTTTTACTGACCGTTTTTGTTTTATATTTTAGTCATCCGATAACAACCTAAATAAGGTGTCGGAAAAGTAGGGGTTACTTCATTTCAATCCGTTGTGAAATAGATCAATAAAGAAGTGATTATTTATTTACTATCAGTCTGGACAAAAAAGAGAGTTTAATATGATTAATCAAATGCAAAAAAGCGTCTGCGCGCTGGCCGTTCTGGCTGCTACCGCCTTGCCAGTAATGGCAGAATCCGTTGATGTACATGTGATCGGTAAAATCAAACCAGCTGCCTGTACACCGACTATTTCCGGTGGGAGTACGGTTGATTATGGAAACATTTCAGTCGACATGCTTTCTCCGACAGGTTTTACCGTTCTCCCCGTTAAAGAAGTGGACTTCACCATTACATGTGATGCATTAGCTAAGATTGCAGTAGATGCTGTTAACGGACGCCCGGCAACGCTTGCTGGTGCGGTTGAAGGGGGTACTGATAATGTAGCTGTTGCACCTGTTACATTAACTACTGCAGGTCGATATGCTGCAGGGCTTGGTTTGGCAACTGACGGAGCTCAAATTGGTGGGTATGCAATTTCTTTAGGTAAAGGAACCGCTGATGGCGTGTCAGTTAATGATATTTACAGATATACCGAGGGGGGGACCACCACCTGGACTGCCAGCCGAGGGGGGGATCTCTATAATGCCCGTAATATGCAAATTTCCTGGGCTACAAGTGGAACAACACCAGTCGCTTTTAAAACACTAACTTCTAAATTATCTGTTCAGGCTTATCTGAATAACACTACAGCACTTGATGTTTCAGATGAAATCGACCTGAACGGTCTGACCACTATCGAGCTGGTTTACCTATAAGCAGGCCTTTCAGCCGGGTGTTTACCTCCCGGCTGTTGCCCCGTACTCCGACGGGGCCTTTTTCACCCCTTATTCGGGAGTTGCTTCGGATTCATTTCACTACAGGCAACCTCTGCGGTTTTATTTAATTTAATAACGGTAAATATAAATGAAAATGACTTCTCTGTTTAAATACGGGGCACTTGCCCTCGGTCTTTTTTCTGCATATTCCCATGCCACCGGCATGGTCCCGGAAACCTCTGTCGTCATCGTGGAAGAATCAGACGGTGAAGGTGCCATCACTATTAAAAACACCGATGCCTTCCCGGTACTGCTGTTAACCAACCTTGAAAATATTGCTGATGACAGGGAATCCCTGCTGAGCGTCACCCCACCGGCGGCCCGCGTTGAACCGGGCAAGAGCCAGCGTGTGCGTTTCATCATGACCAGCAAAACACCGCTGAAAACAGAACGCCTGAAAAGAGTGACCTTTGAAGGGGTTCCACCGCAGCAGAAAGGCAAGAACGAAGTACGTATGACCGTGCGCCAGAACCTGCCGGTGATTATCCGTCCGGCAGGTCTGGAAAAGGATATGGCGCCGTGGAAAAAGCTTGACTGGAAAATGAGCGGTGACAGCCTGACCGTCAGCAACCCGTCTCCGTATGTGGTGCGTCTTGGGCAGGGGGTACAGACTCTGCCGGACAATACAAGCTGGACCCTGCCGAATGCTTATGTGCTGCCGGGTCAGACCCTGACCTTGAAACAGGATGGTAAAACGAAACCTGGGGCTGCCACACAGGTGCGTATCTCACCGGCCACCACCTGGGGCTACACCGTCAATTCTTACGACGCTGCACTGAAGCACTGACAGGGGGAATTGATGACTAAGCAGCATAACGCAACCACTGCTCCTGCACGTACAGTGCTGACACTGGCATTACTGTCAGCCATCAACACACAACCTGCACTGGCAGAAGGTGGTCCGGAAGAAATGGAGTTTGATATCCAGGCCATGCAGGCCCGCGGCGTGGATCCTAAGATCGCAGAATGGTTTCGCCATGCGCCGCGTTTCATGGCAGGCGAGTCATCGATCACCCTGACAGTAAATGGCAGCAATCGCGGAAAAGTAACTGCCCGCTTTGACAACGACGGGCAACTTTGCGCAGATGAAGCCTTTCAGAAGCAGGCCGGGTTATTGTCGCCTCCTGGATTTGATAAAGAAGCTGGCTGTTTTAATTTAAAAAATGCCTGGCCACAAACCGAAATTAATCTTGATCCGGGCGAGGCACGTGTGGACCTCGTGCTTCCGCCTCAGGCGGTCTCCCGATCAGGTGTGGAAAGCGGGAACTGGGAGTATGGGGGCACAGCAGGCATGCTCAACTACGATGCTCAGTATATGGATTCTGCTGGCAGTACCGCAGGAGTGAGCTTCATGCAGGTCGCGACTGAGGCCGGGATGAATTTCAGTAACTGGATCCTCCGTAGTCGGCAGACCTTCTCCCGTTTTAATGGAGAAGATACTTTCCTGCATCAGGCCGCTTACGCTCAACGTAGTTTTACCGGGCTGAAAAAAGTGCTGCAGGCGGGCCAGATTAACCTGTCTAACTCCATGTTCGGCACCGGGCAGGTACTGGGCGTGCAGATGTTCCCGGAAGCTGCCCTGCAGGGTAATGGAGGAGGGCCGGGTCTGGTGGAAGGGATTGCCGAAAGCCAGTCGGTGGTGGAAGTTCGCCAGTCTGGCGTACTGGTTTACAGCACCACAGTTCCTGCTGGTCCCTTCCGTCTGCAGGGACTATCGCTGCTGAATGTCCGTTCCGATCTGGATGTGACGCTGACCGGGAGTAATGGTGAAAAACGGCAGTTCGTGGTGCCGGCCTCCACCTTCCTGTTAAACGGAACCGCCGTAGCGCCCGGGCTCTCGTTCGGGGTCGGGAAACTGGATCAGCAGGGCAGCAGCGATAACCCGGTACTGGGTACCATCGGTAATGGCTGGGCTATTACCCCGTACTCCACAATGAATGCCGGACTGATGGGCTCAGTGCCCTACCGGGCAGGTGCAGTCAGTCTGGACAGTCAGATACTGGATGGCACGTTGTTATCGGTTCAGACCACTCTGGCCCAGGACAGTAAACATGGCGATAACGGAGTAGGGCTGACCACCATGCTGAGCCACCAGGTCTCAGAACGCACAGGTCTGAACCTGAATGCCAGTCAGCAAACGCGAAACTACCGCGAACTCAGCGATGCCCTGCAGAGCAAGCGAACGGACAGTAGCGGACGAACCCGCGGGCAGTATGGTGCTGGCATCAACTGGTCGGGAGAGACACTGGGTAGCCTGTCTCTGTCGGTGGCGCACAGTAACACCTGGGATGGTGGCAGTACAAATTATATTCGCGGCAGCTGGAGCCGCCAGTTTGGCCGTGCCTACATCGGTGCCAGTCTCGAACATGATACCGGTACCCGTTATACCGGTGCCGACAATCGATTATACCTGACGGCCAGCATCCCCTTCGGAAGCGGCCGTAACGTCAGTACCTATTTCAACAGCAGTAAGAAGACCAGCCGGGCGGGTGTTCGTTACAGCGACAGAGCCAGCCAGGACCGCGGCTGGAGTCTGGCAAGCGATCGGGATTTTCATAACCGTCGTACCAGCACCACCGGGACGGGGGACATGGTTACGCCGGTCAGCCAGCTCAGCGGAAGCCTGAGTCAGTACTCCGATAATTACACCACCTGGTCAGCCCGGGCCAGCGGCGGCATGGTTGCACATGGTGGTGGGGCAACCTTATCGCCTTATCGCGTCGGTGACACGTTCGGTATTGCCCGGGTGGGTGAGGAAGCGGGCGTTCGTCTGGAAACCCCCGCCGGGCCGACCTGGACCGATGGCCGGGGATACGCCGTTCTGCCTTCTCTGAGTGGTTACAAACGCTCGGTCGTGCAGGTTGACACACGCAGCCTGGGGAAAAACGTGGATATCGGCAACGCCTGGCAGGAAACCGAAGTGGCGCGTGGCTCTGTCAGCCATGTGGGCTTTGATGTCGTTCGAACCCGGCGCGTACTGGTTGATGTGAAGGATGCGACAGGGCAACCACTCCCTCACGGGGCCAGCGTATTTGATGCCGGTGGAGATTTCATCACGGTGGTGGGTGAAGGCGGCAAAGTCTTTATTCCTGACGCCGGAAAAGCCATAAAACTGGATGTCCAGACCTCAGGCCGCACGCTGTGTTCATTCGCGCTCACGCTGCCGGAGAAGCCCAACGTAACCGGTTTGTTCGAAGAAACCCGTTCAGTGTGCCGTTAACAGGAGTCCGTTATGAAAGCACTATTTATCACCCTGCTCACAGGCCTGCTGAGTACCGGCGCCATTGCGAAGCCAGCGACAGCACCGGACACTATGCATATTTTACCGGTGGACAATCGCTGCAGCCTTTCTGCAGGCAACCCGGTCATTGATTATGGTACTCAGTCCCGCTGGCAACTTGAGGAAAGAAAAGGAGGGCAACAGGTTTCCCCGGGGAAACGTACTGCGACGCTCAGCGTTGTCTGTCCCTATACCCGTGCCATGACGTTAACATTACGTGGGGACCAGGCGAGCAGCGGAGCGCTCCGCTATGGAACGCAAGGGTCACTCGTTTTACGGCTGGCAGACGCCAGTCTTGATGGACAATCGGTACAGCTGGTTCGTACCACGGCAGAAGGCGTCATTAAGGGCACACCGGCGGCAACACTGGATCTTAAACCCGGCAATTCCTTCACCGTGACCAGCAACCAGCAACAGGGGCGAGGAAAACAACTGACTATCCGGTTTGAGATGGAGCCTCTGTTACCTGAAAGCGCCGCCAGAGTATCTACCCTTCAGCAGAGCGAGGCTGTGCTGACACTGGAATTAACCCCTTAAACTTATTTTCCCACAGCCCGGTACATCAATTGATGCGCCGGGCTTTTTCGTTGTTCATCTACTGTCATTCAAGGATAGTTATATGGCTACATTCAGACTTTCATCGCTTTCCCGCGGTTGCCTGATTGCGCTGGCAACCTCAACTAGTCTCCCCTCGGCCGTGATGGCCGCCTCTCCCTGGCAGGTTTCAGACGGCTCCGTGCTGGAGGTAACGACAGGGTATACCAGCAGTACGGCCCGTGACTATCCGTTACTGACCTCGGGAGAAGGGAGCATCCTGCAAACCACGGTGCCGGGTCTCAATTTCAGAACGTCGGGTAATCTGCTTTATGCCGCCTCCGCGAGCGGCGGCGGAGCCCTTAACTTGGGCGATGCTATCCTGAGTACCAATGGTATTCTGGCGCACGGCATCAATCTTGATAATGGCACACTCACGATGACTGGCGGGAGCATTTTTGTCAGTGGCCAGAACAGTGCCGGTGTCTATGGCAGTCAGCAGGCCAGACTCTCACTGGATAATGTAGCAGTCACTGCCGACGGACAGGGAGCAAGCAGTCTGCTGGTCACTGGCGGCACGGCTGAAATCCGCAACAGCACTCTTCTGGGTACGGGAGCAGGGAGCCGTGGACTGGTGCTCGCACACAGTACTAACGGAGAAGCCACGGCAACCCTGGAAAACGTGAACATTATTCTACGCAGTGAAGGGACTCAGGGTGCACTGATGTTGGGTAATGGTACGGTGAAGGGGCACCAGGTAGATCTTTCTGCCACCGGTAAAAATCGGGGTATTGAGATCTATAACAGTAGCGGCGGTCACGGGAACATAATGCTGAGTGACAGCACGATCGGCACGCAGGATGGCGATGGTGTTTATTTACTGGGAGGCGATGTCGAACTCGATGATACCCGCGTACACACACGAAACGGGATAGCTGTGAATGTTAATAAAACCGCAAAGGCGACCCTCACCAACAGCGATTTCACGACGGAGGGGGACCATGCTTATGGTCTTTGGATCGCGTCAGCGGATTCTTCCGCAGAGGTGCGCCACTCCACCTTTACCACCCAGGGAAAGGGCGCACACGCGTTTCACGCCCAGTTTGGCCCGGCAACATTAAGCGATACAGAACTGTCGACGCAGGGGAAGGGCAGTTATGGCCTGTACAGTGAGTCTACCGCACAGGGCAATAATGTCCGCATACAGACGCAGGGAGAGGGCAGTATCGGCGCTTTCGCCGCGCGTGGCGGTAGTATTTCCCTGGAGCAGACCTCCATTGTCACATCAGGTAAAAACAGTGCAGGGTTACTGGTTTACCCGGGGTCCACAATTTATGGTGATGCTATTCAGGTCCAAACGTCAGGGGAGGACAGCCATGCTGCCTGGGCACGTTCCGGAACGCTGAGTATCAGAAACAGTCAGTTAAATGCGCTGGGTGAACGAGCTTCCGGGCTCTACATCAGCAACAACCCGACAGGGGATATCAGTCACGTCACACTGGATCGGGTTCTGATGGCCAGCGAACAAAGTGCCGCGATCCGAACCAACGGGGATGCTGACATTATATTGAAGAACGGAACACAGGTTGTGGGGGGAAATGGCGTTCTTCTGGATGACCAGTCTTCACCCGATGATCAACAGCGGAAAGTATCATTACTTGCTGAAAACGCCGTGATACTACAGGGCGATATCAGAGCAGCGACAGGTAATCAGGTCACGGTATCGCTTAACGACCATTCTCAGATGAAAGGGGCGACCGATAATGTGGCATCCCTGGGTCTGGACAGCAGCAGTCTCTGGGTGGTGACCGGGAACTCCAGTGTGGCGCATTTTAATCATGACGGACTCGTCACTTTTACTCATGATGAGGGAGCGTTCAGTACCCTATCTCTGGAAACGCTGATCGGTAATGGCGCCTTTGCCATGAACACCGACCTGGCTTCTCTGAAGGGCGATTTAATTTCTGTTTCGGGACATATCAGTGGCAGCCATCTGTTATCTGTCAAAAATACCGGTCGTGAGCCCGATAATGCGAACAGTGCCCTGACCGTCGTGCGTTCCGGCGGGGGCGACGGGAGATTCTCCCTGAAGGGAGGGGCGGTGGATGTTGGAACCTGGCAATACGAACTACAGCAACGGCAGAATGACTGGATTCTTATGCCAAAAACACAGGATGGTTCAGGCGAAGAGGGCCCGCTGGTTCCCACCCCGTCCACCGTCACGGCATTAGGGTTATTTAACGCCACGCCGACGGCCTGGTACGGCGAACTGAGTACCCTGCGAACCCGCCTGGGCGAAGCTCGTCAGGGGAACGGGGAGGGCGGCGTTTGGGTCAGAATGCCATCCAGCCAATATAATGTGAATGACAGAGCCGGTGTCAGCTATCGTCAGCGTCAGACGGGGATTTCCGTTGGCGTGGATGCCCCTCACGCCCTGGAGCAGGGAACGCTTCTGGCAGGTATATTTAGCGGTGTCAGCCGCAACTCTCTTGACTTTATCGGCGGTAGTCAGGGAACGCTGAACAGTTTTTACATTGGCAGTTACGGTACCTGGCTGCTGGATAACGGGTGGTTTGTGGATGCGGTGGCCAAGGCAAATAATTTCAGCAGTCGCGCGGATGTCAGGATGAGTGATGGGCAGAAGGCCACGGGGGGATACAGCGTACCCGCTTTAGGGTTGTCTCTTGAGGCTGGTCGACATATCCCATTGAGTAACGACTGGTTTATTGAACCTTCCGTCCAGGTGTCTTCATTATGGGTGAAAGGGCAGTCGTATACATTCAGTAATGCACTTGAAGCCGATAGCGGTAACGTGACCTCTCACCAGGGGGCACTGCATGGCGTACTGGGGAAAAACCTGACACTGGATCATGGCTTACAAATTCAGCCCTGGCTGAGTATGTCGGTTATCCAGGAGTTCAGTGATAATAACCGGGTTAGCATTAACGGTAATGCCTTCCGCAATGATTTATCCGGAACACGTGGTGAAGTAGGTTCCGGACTGGCTGTACAGGTGGTAAAAGACCTTCAACTCTATACCGATACACACTATGTTAAAGGTAGTAAAACAGAATCTCCATGGGGATTAAACATTGGTGCCCGCTGGACATGGTAATCTCACCTACAGTGAGTTTTCTATACGGGCATTATCAGTCTATAGGCTTATTGGACTTCTCACGCGAACTGGCACTGGATGCGCTGATGATGGCGGTCTGACGTCGTAAACCTGACGGTGAAGCCATCGTGCACTCAGATCAGGGCAGCCAGTACGGCAGTGACGACTAGCTGCGCTTTTGCAGGGCCAATAACCTGGGCTCGAGCATGAGCCGACGTGGCAACTGCTGGGATACTCATTCTAATATACTTCCATATACCGAATCGGACTGACCCGTGCTGGGATTGGCTCTAATGCCTTTGTGTTGACCTGTCGTCCGATTCTGGTATTTCCCGGGTATAGCCGGGCCCAGCGTTTGTGACCTGATAGGAGCTTTGTGCTGCATCCCGAGTGTCCTGTCCTGTGATGGGGATGGTTGTGCTACCAATATCTGGGGGCAAACCATGCAAAACGACCACTAATCTTCTGAAAGCGTGATCCTGGGTGTCGATCCACACCTTGATATTCATGTCGGTGCTGTTATCAGTCAGGCGGGGAAACTGCTTGGCACTCACATTATTAAAACAAATCAAACTGGTTATCTGGAACTACTTGATTGGGCTCGTTCTTTTGGGAGCCTCGAACGAGCAGGCATCGAAGGAACCGGAACGTATGGTGCCGCATTAACACGTTATCTCATTAAGAATGGCATTTATGAGGTTGAAGTTAACCGGCCAGATCGCTCAAAACGCCGCCTTGAAGGGAAGTCAGATCCCCTGGATGCAGAAAATGCAGCCCGGACAGTACTTTCAGGGAGCAGCAAGGCCATACCAAAAATGCAGTCCGGCGCGAGTGAAGCTCTCCGGATAATTAGCATAGCCAGACGCAGTGCAGTAAAAGCCCGCACGCAGGCGATTAACCAGCTTCATGCGCTGCTGGTTAGTGCCCCGCAGGATGTTCGTGACAAACTCTGGAAATCGAAACCACGCGAATGCGTTACCGCCTGCATTAACAGCAAGGTACCGTGTGGCCTGGTGTGACGGATGTGAATACCGAGAAGATCCGCAAAAGCCTGGCCTCATGACAACCCCATCCGCCCAGACTACGCTGTTCTGGAGGCCGAGGCCCACCGTCTGTCAGCCGGACTCTGGTCAGATCCGGGTCAGACAGAGATAGCCTCAGGGGACTGAGGCTGTCAATTAATGAAGAAATAACTTTGGCTTCAACGGCATGCTTCAGGCCGACTCCTTTGCAGAGCACCCCCTGTCCTGTCTTTATGGGCTGGAAAGGAGTTTCCCGTTAAACAGAATCCTCAGCGTTTTGAACGTGAGTATAGCTAAGGCAATCGTCAGTAAGGCCAGAATTGCATATGACAATATTATCAGCACCGTACTTTGCTGAGTGTCAGCAAATTTCAGTGCAGCATTACTCAATGCTGCAACAGGAAAGCTGATAGCCCACCATGCAGTAGAAAAGCTGGCAGGTTTACGGAAAATCCTGATGCTCAGCACCACAAACAAAAACAACCCTGAATAGAACAGCAACATGGCAAAATAATCTACCTCACCCCAGAAATTAGTGTATGCCATAAATCCCACTTCAAAGGGGGCAATGAGGATCATCAGCGACGGTGTCATGCCTTTGGGCATTTCAGCTTGATGAACCAGTCGTGAGAAAATAAGATTGAAAAATATCACCGCGACCATAGTTCCTGTCGCCATGGCGAAAAAATTAAATTCATAGGCCCATGCAATAGGCATATGCGCCCCGGTTACAGTTATATCAAGACTTGCCACGCCGGGGATAAGCCATGCGGGCACCGCACTGGATAATGCCTGATTACCCGTTAATAACCGTAAGACAACAATGGCCGTCAAGATGACTGTAAGCCCGCCTCCAGTGATCCAGAGTGTTTGACTGAGCAGTGTGCTATAAGGCGCCGCTACTACAGACATCAACAATGTGGCGATCGCGATGGTGCCAAAAAAGTTTCCGGTCACTGGATGACTGAACTCTGATTTAACAACTTTAGGGTATCTAATCCATTTAACGAAATAGCCCAGTAACAACAGAATGAAAATTGCGCTGGCAAAAAGACCAGTTACACTGCTGATAAGACTGGCCAGAGTCATTTTCTGGCTTAGCTGACCCCATGCCAGGCTCAGGCCTGCAAGTCCCATCACTGAACCGAAAAGATTAACAGGCAGGTTTCTGATCGAGATCTCCACCCGTTTTTTTTGGAAAGTGTATATCGTTTCTGAATTGAAAGTACTCATAGTAATTCTCGTGACTTTATATTGACTTAAAATGACGTAAACGATATTTTCAGCCATAACTATTTCAGTTTGAAGCCACATTAAACGACCTTTTCTGCCATAAACATTCTGGAGAGCGCCATTTTGAAAATTGCCCTTCTGGGATTCCCCCGAGTTCAGATGCTGGACATCGTTGGGCCCGCTGATGTTTTCGCTGAAGCTGCCCGGCAACTTGGTAACCCACGAGCCTATAAAATAATCGTGCTTGGCACAGAGCAGGGGATGCTCAAAGGCACCAACGGTCTACGTCTGGCAGTGGACAGTACTTTTGATACGTTCAGGGGGAAAATTGATACGTTGTTGATTGCAGGGAGCCCGGCCATCAGTGAAATAGCAAAGAATCAACAGTTACAGGACTGGCTCCGCTGCCAGGTGACACAGGTGCGTCGTATAGGATCAGTGTGTAGCGGAGCCTTTTTACTGGGAGCTGCGGGGTTGCTGGGAGGAAGACGTGTTACAACACACTGGAACTCCAGTGCGCTGCTTGCGAAAGAATATCCTGACGCGGTTGTCGAACCCGACAGTATTTTCATCCGGGATGGCAATATCTATACCTCTGCGGGTGTTACGGCGGGTATGGATCTGGCACTGGCATTGGTTGAGGAAGATCATGGTCGAGATTTAACTTTACGTATAGCAAGGGAAATGGTCATGTATTTTAGGCGTCCGGGAGGACAGTCACAGTTCAGTGCTCAGCTTGCCGCACAGACAGCGGAGCGCACAGCTATTTGTGAGATTCAGAGTTATATTCTGGGAAATCTGAATGCTGAACTGTCTGTTCCAGTACTGGCAAAACATGCAGGTATGAGTGAACGTAATTTTGCGAGAGTCTTTAAATCTGAAAGTGGATTCACGCCAGCTGAATTTGTAGAACTGGCACGTATTGATGAGGCCAGACGACTGATCGAAGAAGGTTTCATTTCCCTAAAAAAACTGGGTCATCAGATTGGGTATACCAATGTTGACGGATTCAGGCGTGCATTTGTACGCCGTCTTGGGGTGAATCCGGGAGAATATCAAAAGCGTTTCAGTAAATAACATGCTGTGGTGGTGGATACAGCAGATAAAAGATGCATTTCTGTCCTGCGATAGCCTTAGTTGTGGCGAATCGCATTATAAATAACACAAAATCGTAAAGAAAAGGGTACTCAATAAATAATAAGTTTTTGATTTTAAAATAATTATCATTATGTGTTTAACATAATCTTTGTTATGCGTACTGATATTGTAGTAGCTAAGTTGAGACGTCAGTCTCTGACCAAATGACATGATACAGACTGGTTTATGGATCTCTCGCAAGCTACGGCGCGATGCGCGAACGTCAGCCATGTCAGCGTAGAGTCTGTACCTGATAACTCATCCAGATAGATTGCTGTAAGCGTCGCTTGTGTTTTCTATCAAATTCCTCATGATAAGATCAATAGTGTGACGAATACCTGTATTGACGAGGCTTAAATCCAAGAAAATACTACGAATTCTTGAATACTTTGATTATGCTTAAAACAATTACGACTTGCGTGCTGTTCAGGCGTGGCTCAAGTCAGAGGGAAAACCCATGGCAACCGCGAATATAAACCACACAATGATAACCTGGGCGCGACAACGCGCGGGTTATTCCTTGTCCGTATTTGCAGCCAAATGTTCCGTGACCGAGGAGCGACTGAGCCTGTGGGAATCCGGAGAACAGCAGTTAACTTTTAACCAAGCAATGGTTATTGCTGATAAATCTCATATTCCCTTCGGATACCTTTTTTTACCGGCCCCCCCAGTGGAGTCTCTTCCTATTCCAGATTTGCGGACTCAGGATAGTCGGCCAGTAGAACGGCCGAGTTCTGAACTTCTTGACCTGATTAAACTGATGCAGCAGCGACAGGAGTGGTATAGCGATTACCTACGCCAACAGCTGGAAAACCCTAATCCTTTTGTTGGCCGTTTATCTGTACAACACAGTGCTGATGCAATCGTAAGGGATATGCGGCAGGCACTCGACGTCAGGTTGTTTCCTGAGCGCGGGCACAGCGATGAATATTACCGTGATTTAGTTAACCGTATTGAATCTCTCGGAATTTTAGTTATGCGCCAGGCTAGCCTGGGGCATTTCACCCGTCCCTTAAGGGTTGAAGAGTTTCGCGGCTTTGCTCTTACTGATGATTATGCCCCTGTAATATTCATTAATCATGCGGATGCACCTGGAGCAAGACTGTTTACTCTCATCCACGAATTGAGTCATATATGGATTGGCCAGCCCGGTATTTCAGACGGGGATGCGCGGTCATCCCGTAAGGAAGAGATCCTGTGCAATGCCGTGGCTGCTGAATTTCTTGTACCGGCGGATGAATTCGTGCAATTCTGGCGAAAAGACGTTGAGCTTTGGGAAGAAAATCTGGGTCCACTTGAACAACAATTCAGGGTCAGCCGCTGGGTTATTTCCCGACGGGCACTAACAATGGACTTCATAACCCATGAGGAATATGCCCGTTATATTGCGCGTCTTAAAGCAGAATGGTTAGAGAGAGAGAAAAAAGGCGGAGGTCCTGGATATTACCGGACCAAAAAGGCACAAATCAGCCAGCCGTTTTCTCGTGCAGTTGTCGGACAGGCTCTGAGTGGCCAGCTTCTACTGCGGGAAGCCAGCGCTCTGCTTGATGGGATAAAACCCGCTAAAATCCCTGTGTTTGCGAAGGAGCTTGATGTATGAGATATCTGCTGGATGCCAATACATATATTCAGGCAAAAAATCAGTATTACGGGATGGATATCTGCCCGGCTTACTGGCACTGGCTTGATCTTCAGTTTGAACTAGGAAACCTCTGTAGTGTTGATATGATTGGGCGCGAACTAAGAGATGGCAATGACGAACTCGCAGAGTGGGTCAAATCGCGTCCTGAACATTTCATTAAAAATGATGACGATGAAACCCAGTCGGTTTTTATTAAACTCGTCCAGTCAGTGATGGATGGAAATTATAATCCAGGCAACAGGGATAATTTTCTCGCAAAAGCAGATCCATGGATAATTGCTAAAGCTAAAACTACAGGCGCAGTCGTCGTCACTCACGAAGCTCTCCTGAGTGAAGGAACGAAAAAAGTAAAAGTTCCTAATATATGCCGTCAGTTTGGGGTCCCATGTATAAATACATTTCAATTTTTGCGCGAACTGAATGCCCGTTTTGTTCTGGAAACTCCGATCAGGTAGAAACTGAATTATCATCTAGATGGATGATCTGATAACAAGTAAAGGGATGTGCGACTGGCTTCCTGTCATTAACCAGCCGCAGTTTTAATTAACGCCCTTTTATAAAGGAACATCCCATCTTTTTAAAGATGATGCCGATACCGGCACACAGTAAGAAGCTTTTTTCTGAAGCTTCCGCCTTACATCGTTATCGAACTCCGCATTCCAAGGGTTGAACTTCCAGCTTTCACGGTAGGCCTCCATGATTTCTTCAGGACAAAGAAGATTGAACTGATTGGTTGTAAACATGGACACAGCCCGGATAGAATAATATTTTTCTGGCTTAATTGAATTCTTTTTCCAGATCGATTTACTGAAAAACTCCTCCGGATATTCATCAGATTTAATGATATAAGTGTGTGGAGTGAAGTCACTTATACCGGAAAGTTTGATGACTGCATGAGTAAAAATAACCGGAACCACGGTAATTTTTGTTGATATGAGTAATAAAACCATCAATGAGGCGATAAGGGAAGTGGTTATTTTCTTCTGGAGATTACTTTCTGCATCCATGCGAAGATATACGAGACCCGGTAAAAGTGATACGAAATATAGCATGTAACAAATGAAGGCCAGTCCGGTTAGTGTCCAGAAGTTAACCTTCTCATCAGGCGCACTGATATTTTTGAATATTATTTCCAGTGGGAACACCTGCAAATGAGCAAGAAAGGCGATACTCACTGGGATTAACAGGTAAATCTGCCCTCGGCGGATCCACTTTATTGTACTGTTTTTAATGGATAAATCCTGCTCAAGATGTTTTCTGGTCATCAGAGCAGAAATAATGACAGCCATCACAATGATACTTATCATGGATATCCAGCCAGAATAATCTTTAACAGTCTGGCTGATATCTAGAACGTAGTAAAAAATATAAATGAAAATTACAGGAAGGACACCGGCAATCATCAGCACCGTTAAAAGGTTATTTTGTATTTTTTCATAGCCAGGTAAATTATTTATATCGTGTGGAATTACGATAGGAATAAAAAGTGAGATCACAAAAAAAATAAATAACAGGAATGCCAACGAGAGCGTGGCTGCCAGGAAAACCAGAACAAAAATACTCTTTATACTCATAACTTCAAAGAAAATATCCAGCCTGTCCAGACGACTGAAATATCCCCAGAGCACAGTCAGCGCGATCCCTGATATGATGCCAGACGGAGTTAGTACCGAAATTAACAGCGTCTTCAATTTCTGATTCATTGTTAACCTTCCCTCTTTATTATGGTGGTTAAGCTAAATTAGCAGCGTTACAGCGTACAGGCACCTACCCGAATCTGACAGTAAAAAGCTGTGCGTGCAGCAATCTCCGAAGAATGGTTTTAGTTTCTTCTACTTATTAAAATGTACGTTTGAAAAAGTAGATTCTCTGCGATACGCTGTGACGGTACCCATTTACCCCAATTTTTCACGCAGCGCGCCGTGCCTTTCCCGGCCCGGAAGGAGTCCCGGATGACCCTGATACCAGATGACGAACCCGAGCTGCTCCCGCCTCCGGCTATCCTTCCGCCGGAGGTCGATTTCCTGCCGGCGCTGTCAGGTGTTAATGCTCCGGTCAGTCCCGCCCGGGCCTACCTGCTGTCGCTTAATTCCCCCCGCAGCCGGCAGACCATGGCCTCGTTCCTCAGCATTGTCGCGGGTATGCTCGGCGCCACGGCCCTCGATACCTGCAGCTGGGGCAGCCTGCGACGCCATCATGTGATGGCCGTGACCGAGCTGCTGCGCGACACTGGCCGGGCCACGGCCACCGTTAACACCTACCTTTCAGCGCTCAAGGGGGTAGCGAAGGAAGCCTGGATGCTGAAGCTGATGGACGTGGAGAGCTTCCAGCACATCCGGGCGGTGCGTAACCTGCGTGGCAGCCGTCTGCCCCGAGGTCGGGCCCTGCCGCCGGACGAGATCCGTGCGCTGTTCAGTGCTTGTGAGGACGATGGCTCCAGCATCGGCATCCGCGATGCGGCGATGCTGGCCGTTATTCTTGGCTGCGGCCTGCGCCGGTCGGAAGCGGTGGGACTGGATTTAGGTGACGTTGTCACACAGGAGCGTGCGCTGAAAGTACTGGGTAAAGGGAATAAGGAGCGTCTGGCCTATATGCCGGCCAGCACCTGGCAGCGGCTCAGAATGTGGATCGATGATGTGCGGGGGGAAAAAGACGGACCGCTGTTCACCCGCATCCGCCGCTTCGACACCCTGACGAACGGCCGGCTGACCGACCAGGCTGTATACCACGTTCTACAGGTGCGTCAGCGCCAGGCCGGGATAGAAAAATGTGCGCCACACGACCTGCGGCGAACCTTCGCCACCGCCATGCTCGACAACGGTGAAGACCTGATCACTGTGAAGGATGCGATGGGCCATGCCAGCGTTACCACCACCCAGCAGTACGATCGCCGTGGCGAGGTGCGCTTGCGTACGGCACGCGACCGTCTGGATTTGATATGAATTTAATCACATGTTAAGAGGTTAAGTTAACAAGATATCAAGCTAAGATGCTCGCAGGCTGCGCCATTGGTGACGGTCATACATGATGTAGTAAACAGCTAATTAAAAAAATGGGAATGACTCACACACTTAAAATGTAATATGTTTAAGGTCAGTACCTTAATGAAATTTTCTTCAGGACAAACACAATGCCATCAGTAATCGAAGTGCTCCAGTACACCTTGAAACCTGGAACGGGTGAAGCATTTCATGCGGTAATGAAAGATCGGAGCATTCCTCTTCATGAGTCATGCGGCCTGAATGTTAAGAAGTTTGGCAACTCACTAGATAATAAAGATAAATATTATCTTGTTCGCGCATTTACTGATATGTCTCAAATGGAAACCGAGCTTACTCAATTTTATGCTGATGTCCGCTGGCGCGAAGGGCCACGAAGCGAAATCATCAATATGATAATTGAAAGTCACCGTGTGGTCATGCCGGATAACAGTTCGATTAAGTAGAGCTAAAAACTAAACCACTGCAGGGTCTGTATGGTTGAGATGCGTTCGGCACCACCGGAAGGCGTCACTCCGTCACGGACAGTGGGGCGGCGTTTTCTGTACCCGCCTCGATACAGTTCTGGACCGGAAGGCGGTGATTAGCGTAGACACTCTACGTGAGCGGTTTCATTCAGAGTTAACCGGGGTAACTCCCCCTCAGGGAAATAAAAGCGCTTAATACGCGGGCAAGGAATACAGGAATAACAGGACCTGATAAAAATTATGAAAGTAACCGAATCCCGGCTTAATACGCTGATCGATAATCTGAACGCCCTGATTTGTGAGGATACCCAACTTACCCGCCAGGAACGCGAAACCCTGGTTCGTGCCGTCGCTACCATCGGTGCCCTGAAAGGGCGCGTCAGCATGAAAAAAGATGAAACGGTGACCGTCACTAAACCTGAAAAGCAAAAGAAAAAGGAACGTGTACATGATCCCCGCTTCCCGCTTGCCGGCCATCCCTGGCAGAGTGAGGAGGAGACGCTGTTACTGGATGCCCTCGATGGTGTCCCGGATGAAGAAATTGGTCCCCATCTCTTCTGGCTTTCCGAGAAACTGGGCAGAACGCCGTTCAGTGTTGCCTGCAAAATAGCGTCACAAAGAGATCTGTCAAATGGCTGGAAGGAGCAGTTCCGGGATATTTCTGACGATATCCGCCTGTCCGGTCTGACTATAAGTGAGTATGTACAGAAGAATGGACTTAAGGGGATGTAGATTACAAATGACCTATTACGAACCCGTTGAGAATGTGTCCTTTACCCGGGAAAGGGCCCTGGAAGAACTGCAAAAGCATGGAATACCGGAGAGTGAGTACCCGGTATTCTTCAGCGATATGGGTGATAAACCACACTACAGCGCCCAGGCCGTGCTGGAATGGTTGATGTATTAAGCTCGCTGGTTTTCCGCCTGAGCACAGAGAGGATAGTGGTCAATTCTACACGGGGTTTACCTGCATTGATTTGTGCCTGAATTTTGCAATTTTAGTTCTGTTTCCACACAGGGCCATACTACACCAGCGCCTCCTGTGTGCTTTGGTACGATCGTAAAACCAGAGTGTACAGTCGGGGTGTTCACATTGCCGGACGTACTCAAAATTTCCTTCAGTTAAAAGGTTTGCAGCATCTTCAGCCACGGCACCCAGACCAGAAAAGGGCATTTCATAACAACGGATGATCTGAAAACCACCTGATTTGGTCGTAGTGATCTGGGAATAGCTAACGACATGACGGAGGTACTCATTGAGTTCATCAGGCAAGAAATGAAAACCTTTTTTCCGGTTTTCCACCAGGCGACATATGATTTCTCTCAACTTTCGTGCATTCAAAAGCAATTCACCAGGATTGCCATTACAGGTGTCGGCGGAATGTAGAGTTCCGATTCCGGCTTTGCTGAACCAGTTCTGAACATCCTCATCGGTCTGAAAAAAATCATAAGGGCCTTCTTCGGTCATGATCACTGTGTTGACGAAATCTAACGACATCTGTTCAGCAAGAAACCACGGGCCTCCCCTGACAGTTTTGCTGGTACTCACTACCATGTCCATTCCTGTTTAAAAACCGCTCATCATTTGTAACCAATTTAACCATATCTTAAAGGTTACAGCTATACCGAAATTTCAGCCCAGGTGCAGGGTTAAATTCTAAACAAATACATAACCAATTGAATTTTATAGATTATATTTAAAATAAATTATCTGGCTTTGCAATCACCCACGTAACCCTTAAAAATAACTTTTACAGGTTTTTTTGGTTTGTTATGATGCGCCACCATGTAACCCATAAAAATAATGTTTAGCGGTTAAAGTGAGGTGTTTTATGACTAGCAATGTCCATTTCCCTGTCGGGTATAAATATGCAGAAGCCGATGGTGTTAAGGTTTTTTACCGTGAAGCCGGAAATCCGGACAACCCTGATCTGCTGTTACTGCACGGGTTTCCAAGTTCTTCTCATCAGTTCCGGGAGCTGATCCCTCTGCTGGCAGATAAATTTCATATCATAGCGCCAGATCTTCCTGGTTTTGGTTTCACCGAGGTACCGGACCATCGGGAGTATGTCTATACCTTTGATTCGCTGTCAGAAACGCTGATTTCATTTGTGGACACATTACAGATGGATAATTTTGCAATGTATGTATTTGACTATGGTGCACCTACAGGGCTGAGGATGGCGCTGAAATATCCTGATCGCATTACCGGCTTTATTTCTCAAAACGGGAATGCTTATCTTGAAGGGCTGGGTGATGCCTGGGCGCCTATCCGTGCCTACTGGGAAGATGCATCTGCAGAGCACCGGAAAATCATTCATGACGCGATTCTGCATCTTGAGGGGACTCAATGGCAGTACGTGCACGGCGTAGAGAACCCGGAAAGCGTGGCCCCAGAAGCTTATCATCTTGATGCATTACTGATGGAGCGACCCGGGAATAAAAATATACAACTGGATCTGTTTTTAGATTATGCCAACAACTTGAAACTCTATCCGCAATTCCAGGAATTTTTACGAAAAACACAGCTTCCGTCGTTAATTATCTGGGGAGAGAATGATCCCTTCTTTATTCCGTCTGGTGCTGAGGCGTTTAAACGCGACAACCCTAATGCAGTAGTCGAACTGCTTAATACGGGCCATTTTGCGCTGGAGACACACGTCGGCTATATTGCGAAAAGAATCAAGGAGGTGATTGGACGTGTTGATGTGATGCCGGGTGCCTCCCGGTGAACCATAACGTAAAGCCATGATCCGCGCATGTGTCAGCTAACAAAACCTGGTTAGTTAATGCGCCCCGCCGCTCAGGGGGATTCATCACAATCAGAATTTATACGCAGAGAATGTTTTTCGTCAATTCCACTTTCAGAAACATTGCTCAGATGTTTAAAGAATGCTGATACTGACTGGCAGCGGCCCGCTGAAGATGAGATATCTGGCCAACAGGCCGGATATCTCAGCCGTAAATCCCCCCGCCCCATCCACCACTACTGGCCCCTCAGAATATCAGCCTCATGTGGTTCATCTTTGATGAACATCATTCAGTTACCAGGAATGAATGAAAAAAAGATGTTCTATAAATAATGCACACCGTCATAACACAGATCTGGACTAATACAGATCACAAGCAGGGCTAAAATAGCCGGTATTAGCATTAGCAGCTTCATTGCTGATGCTCCGGTAATGAACGGTTTCCGTCATTGCCCCTGAGGAGGATGTTTTCTTTCAGACCGGAAATCTCACTGAGTGTCTGTGTTCCCAGGAACTGCCAGGTATGCCTGCAGAACTGCTGCCACAGCATGAAAATTTCGTCTGAGCACTCTGCTGGGTTTTTCTGGTCATCATCCTGAAAGGCCCGAATTATCTCTTCTGCCGTTATGTTATCGGAAGAACGTGCCAGTCTGTATCCGCCTCCTGGCCCGCGTACTGCTGTCACTATCTCCATTTTCCGCAGGCTGGCAAGCAGCTGGTCCAGATAACCTACGGATATTCCCAGTGCCCGATGCATATCGCGCGTGGTGACGGCCTTTCCGGTACGGGAAAGATAAAGCGTAATGAGAATGGCAAACTTACTGCGTGAATTAATTTGCATGCTGGTTCTCCCTGCAGAGCATGACGAGATCCCTTCAGATCAGTCTGTAAATGAATATATCAGTTCGTTTTTCTGTCATGTTACTGACCGTGATTGTCAGAACGCGACTGCTTGCTCTCCGGGTAATCAGAGGCGGGTGTCCAGACTCTCAGGTATAATCCAGAACAGCAATCCTACGGGCACCATAATAAGTGAAGCGAAACTCATTCAGAAATGCCTGTGTTAAACATGAATGCAGATGTTGCCATTACAATCGCAAAAATGACCAAAACAAGCCAGCATTTTAATATCAGAAAAAGAAATACAATCAGAAACTGATTCTCCTCACGATAGCCTCAAATTAAGGTCTGCATCTGGCAACACCTGTCATGGAATTGTTGCGGACAAGAACGTACTGCAATTCTGCCTGTTTCGGAACGGAGGGGTAACCAGAACGTTACCGGCTGGCAAGCCTCGTCATATTTCGAAGTTCTTCCGTAGACAAAGGCCGAGCTACATTGCCACGATGAACCATGGAATGGCAGTTTGGGCACAGAGATGCCAGTTCTGTGACAGGATCAATCTCATATCCTTATCCCTGGCACCAGGCGACTGTTTTGTTATCTGCCTGCTGACTATTACCTAAAAAGTGAGCATACTGAGCCGTCCACAGCTTAGGTTAAATTCTATATCTTTAGAGTACCGGACAGACCTGAGCTAATTCACATCATACTGATGTTCAATATTAAAACCATCAGCCTTATACGGTGATGTTGTTCTTGATGAGTTCCTGTTACGACCAATCCAGAAACTGAAGATTGTTTACAAGGTGCCCCTTCTTGTCTTTCGAATTAATCAGATAAGGATTTTCACTATTTATAAGAATAGGATAATCATCATCAATATCATCGGTGTATGTTGAATGCCATTTTGTTTCTATTCCTTTTATTTTTATTCTTCTGACTTTCTCTTTATTCCTGCAATGCTGACCAACTGCCCACACATTAAATTGTTTTCTTGATAATGGTGTTCCTATGACCTCTACGTCCAAATTTATAGCCTTGGCGATTTCATCAGCGAGCCACTCAGGGGAGGCAGTGACAATGATAACTCTCCTGCCTTCTTCTATGTGTGTTAACAACACCCGCAACCCATCTTTAAACCAATTAACGTTTTTTATTTTCCCATCTCTAATGTCAGATGAGAATGAACCAAGACTTTCCTTCATTGTTTTTTCTGTCATACCGAAAGAAGCAGTAAAGAATAGAATGGATGCACCAGTAGCTTTGAATCTGTTAAATTTTAACAAAAGCAGAGCTAACGGTGCCAGGATGGTTGCACACAGAAACCTTACCTTTCCTGTTTTAAATCTCATTAGCATCCAGGCTTTTGTTGAATCGCCAGATAACAGTGTCTTATCCAAATCAAAAATAACAACTTCACGCATGAATACTCCGTACAGACTTCATATTTTCCCGCTATAGGGTTCAGTTTGGATATCGAAAATTATTATATACGTTGAGTCTATTTTTTGTACCCCAACCCTGTGACAAGGGATCTTGGCCACGTTGACAGACAGCTTTGAGAAGCGGACCTTTAGCTATTCGTATCAACTGTCCTTACGGTCATTCCACTCATCACGCATGATTTCCCTGAGTCTGGAGCTCAGTAATCCGTAGGGTACGGTATTTTTACGAAGCCGATTCCTGTTTTCCCCAGTCAGTTGCCATCCTGAACAAACATGCTGCGGTACATTCCGGGCGATATGCTGTACATCCGATTGAAATGCTGACGTAGAGATACCGCGCTACCAAAACCTGCCTGTTGTGCAATGATATCTACCGGCTGACGTGTAGTTTCCAGCATGCGTTGAGCATAAACCAGGCGTTGCCCCAGCAGCCACTGTCCAACAGTCGTTCCTGTCAGTTCTCGAAAGCGGCGAGTGAAATTTCGGCGGCTCATGGATACCCGTTCGGCTAGCGAGTCGAGTGTGTGCTGCTCAGCCAGATTAGACGTTAACCAGTTCAGAAGCTCAGATAGACGATCACCTCCAGGGGAGTCATGCAGAGGTTGTTCAATATACTGACTTTGCCCACCTTGTCGGTGTGGGGCTACCACCAGTCGCCGTGCCAGTCGGTTTGCTACTTCAGCACCGTGCCATCGTCTAATCAGATGTAAGCAGCAGTCCAGACCTGCTGCAGTTCCAGCCGACGTTATCAGTTGACCATTTCCTGAATCAACATACAGCGAATCTGGCAAGAGCCTGACACGCGGGTAACGTTTAGAGAACTCAGTGATGGCAATCCAGTGAGTAGTTGCCTCGCGATTATCCAGAAGTCCCGCTTCGGCCAATACAAATGCCCCCAGGCAGAGACCAACGACTGTAGCGCCGCGCTCGTATGCAGCACTAACTGCGTTCACCATCGTTTTTGGTGGACGTTCATGTGCATCACGCCATGACGGCACAATAAGTACATCAGCGTGGGCCGCATCATCCAATGTCAGGCTGGTTTGTACTGCAAATCCTGCAGTCGTACGAATACTCCCGTCTCGTGCAGGGGTATCTGCACATATTCGCAGATTGTATTCAGGTAATCCCGCACGATTTTCGAAAACGAGACAGGGTACTGAAAGATGGAATGGGCTGATTTTGTCAAATGCCAGGACAGCGATTTCCTTAGGCTGCACGAGATCTCCTCAAATGGCCCAATTATTTCTAAAGATGTCTCACAGGCCAATATCAAAAAGAATATATCTCAGCGAAGATAGTGTCCATGGATTCCCGTATAGCCCGTACATTCAACATTAAGGAGTTTTTTCATGAGCAACGGTACCAGGCCACAGCGTGCACTGATCGTGATAGACGTACAGAATGAATACTTCACTGGCAACCTGCCTATTGAGTATCCGGACCCACGGCAGAGCATTATCAATATTGGAATTGCAATGGATGCCGCGAATGCGGCAGGTATTCCGATCATTGTTGTGCAACAAACGATGCCGGCAGGCGCTCCAACGTTTGCTATCGGAAGTGATTCATGGGAACTGCATTCTGTAGTGGCCTCCAGGCCACATGATCATTACGTTCGCAAAACACTACCGAGTGCGTATCCAGAAACAGGCCTTGCTCAATGGCTGGAAGAGCACGGTATCAATACACTTACGGTAGTTGGTTACATGACCCATAATTGCAATGCGTCTACTATCAATCATGCATTGCATAACGGGACTGCGGTCGAGTTCCTGCATGATGCGTCGGGCACAGTTCCATATACTAACCAGGCAGGCTCCGCGAGTGCGGAGGAAATACATCGTGTATTCAGCGTAGTTCTGCAGTCACGTTTTGCTGCGGTATTGTCTACAGAAGAATGGCTTTGCTGTGTAAATACAGGCTCATCTCCAGTACGCGACAATATTTTTAAATCAAGTCAGCGTGCACGAGGTTTGCTGTGACATGCTGATTTGTAGATGATAACTGTTCTTACCATAATCGAGTTCATCCTGGCTTGCCTGCTATTCGATTGCAGCTTTTTCCCGAAATGAAAAAACTGCCCTTCAGGGCGGTGTCCAGGATTAGCCGCAGACCAGGCCTGATAAGCTCTGCCCCCTAATTGATGTCAGTTTAGATATCGAAAATTATTGTACGCAAAATCACCGACCAGATAAGAAAGTTATTCAGCCCGGGCCTGTGACTGAGAAAGACATCCACACATAAGCGTTTCCTGCCTTTAAAGGCTAAGTATAGGAAAAATGGGAAGCATGGATTGTTTAACGACAACGACACGACAATCCGGACAGGTTAAAACAAAAGCCGGAAGGTACGGGACATCTAAATAGTGTATTCTTTTTATCAGGTTAAAGGAGACGTGAATGACAGTGAAAAACCAGGAACTTATCGCGGCAGGATTCACCAGTAAGGATATCGAGCGAATCAAACGTCACCAGGCGACGGGGGACTCGCAGGAAAAGGTTCTGAAGGATCTGGCCGGCTATTTCCTGTCGGTTGCCTGGATCACCGGCGGGATGGCCATCATCACCCTGCTCACCGCGATCTTTGGCAGCGCCAGCCATGTTATCTCCTGTGTGGTTGCCGTCGTCTTTCTGCTGATTGTGCTGCTTCTGGTGATGCCGGTCAGACTTGGCTATAAATCATGGAAGCTGATGAGAACACAGATCAGCGACTCCGGTCATCACGGGTAAGGAGTTCCAGTACCACCTTCGCGCTGACCCCCCATCCCATAACCTTCATCGTCAGTTTGCCCGGAGACATGGTTTCTACCTTGCGGTAATAGTCTCCGGGAAGATAACGGAAAAGACGCCAGGCCTCAGCTTTACCGGTCAGACCAAACACCCCATAAACGCTCGCTGCAAGCGTGGTTGCATTAAAGATCCCCAGGCCAACATCGCGACTGAACCCCATAAATTCCGCTATGGACATAGCGCCGTCCGCCAGGATCCCCTCTGAAGCCGGTTCATTCAGGAACTGACGGGCTGCCTCCCGTGATACCGTATTAAGGGCATCACCGACCAGAACGGCACCGGCAAGCATACCAGCAGGCGTCATGGTGGCGATCATAACACCGCCAAACACTGCCTGAACGCCGGCAAGAACGACCTTAATTCCGGATATGAAATACCCGACTATTTTATTATGCTCTGTTACATACTGAATTTCAGCGTAGATCCGGGCATAGCCTGTTTTCAGCATGCGCGACTGTTCAAGCAGGTACTCATTCTCAGCTCTGAGGTTTTTCAGGCAGGTAATGCATTCTTCATCGTTACTTGCTCGCCTCGCCACGTCAAACTGTTGCATGACAACCTGTCTTATTTCATCCACGAATTTCAGTCGAGTCAGTGAATCGCTGAGATGCATGGCCGCGACCATATTTGCGGTATTAACAAGCTTTCGGGCTTCCAGATTGATCATCGTATCAACCCACTGACGCCGACTTTGTCCGGGAAAAAGCGCGATATCCATTACATGTTCCTTATCTGTCGTCAGGACGAGCAGTCATTAGCCTGCCTGTCTCAAATACCGCAGCTGCGCGCCATGACTTCACGTCTTCAGTTTTCTTGCCATCAACATACCAGTGGAATCCGTCGGTACTTATCCGCTCAAAAAGAAAAGACATGTCCCACACGTGTTCAGGGATTATCGTTCCTTCCCCGCCAGAATACCGGCCGTGATGGAGTGATTACCTCCCGGAACAAAACCAATACGCTAGGGCAGCCAGAGTTCGACATAATGGTTAGTACGATCCTGCTGCCATACCCTTCCTTTTGCCCTACCAATATGGGACACATTATCGATGTAACGAGGCAGACTCCACGGCCAGGGAAGAACCATATCACTGGCCAGAGAAAGCGGATAATCTTCTGGATTAACTTCTCCTGCCTTCATACGGTTATAGTCCTGAACCTCTGTGATGGCATTAAAGAAAAATTCTCCGGGTGTCAAATCCGGACGGGCATTGGTTCCTTCTTCCGCCACAGCGAGCAGGAAATCACTCTACAAAGGGCGGACCATAGCACGAATTAAATCCGGCAAAGCTTGGGCCGGCAGCGAAGACGCAACCGACAGCAGATGTTCAAATTTATTCTTCGCCGCGGTGAGTCTGCTGTCCTTCCTGTTCCCTTTACAAAACACCATTTTTCTCCCGATATTCACTCAGCCAGCTATGCCAGTCGTCAGATCCGTACTCGATCCTGTCAATAATACCCACTGCACTGGTATCAAATATCACAGTAGTTGTACCGTGAAGATAGCGGTCCGTAAACATACCTTCCCAGTGATAAACGCCCTGAATACCACAATTCAGGTAAAGACGGATCATTTCATCTGAGTCTACATTCCTGTTACCCACATAGAGCATACTCCCTCTGTAAGTCCTGTACTGAGGCTCGCACAGGGCATGCCAGTCCCGGCCTTTACTGAGTTGGCTACTGATGATGACTGGAAGTCCATCTCTCAGACGTGCCGCAAGATCGGGTTGCTCTGCGAGCGGCAGCCGGTGATTAGCGATAATCGCCCCGGCTTTCAGTTCACACCGATAAACCAGGGGTTTGGGGAGTAATGGAACAGTAAGAGCAGTTAAATGGTTATTTAAAATAGAATTTTTTGGTAAAATCAACGAATTAGTTATTTTCTCAGTGGCTTTCTGCTTTTTCGCCGGTACATAACTACAAGGCTTCCTGCCACTCCTGAAATCAGAAGAAACAGAGGGAGTATTAGTAACAGTGTCATCCCGGCAGATTCATTTTGCCGGAAAAACGGAACTGCTGTCAGAGCCTCCCCGGCCATCATCAGTGTGCCGACCCACAAAAATGCACCAGTCCAGCTATAAAGCAGGAAACGCCCCTGCCTGAGTCCCGAGATCCCGGCCAGCAACGGCAGCAATGTCCGGACAAAACCGATGAATCGACCAATAAGCAGGACCACTGGTCCATACTGCTCTGACAGGCGATGGGCTCGTCGGTGGTATTGTTCCGGCATGCGGGTAAGCCATGTTTGCATAACGCGTGTGTGCCCAAGCCAGCGGCCGAGTAAATAATTTACATGGTATCCCGTTCCGGTGGCGGCGACCAGCAGGCCCAGTACAGGCCAGAACGGCAGGATTCCATTTGCTACTAGGGCACCGCCCAGCAACAGCAGACTGTCCCCGGGAAAAAAAGCCGCTGGCAGCAATGCGCTTTCCAGAAAAATTGCCGCAAACAGCATTATGTAGATTCCCCATGTCATTTCTGGCTGATTCAGAGCGGCCAGGTCATGACTCAGAAGAGCATGCAATATGTCCATCATACTGAGGTTTTCCCGTGAGGAGTACAGACGTAAATCCAGGCCGGAGGGATATTTCGTACCTCATAAACCCGGGTCCACTGAAAATACCGCGACAGTAATTTTTCCGACAATGGGCTGTACTGAAACAGGATCAGCGACCCGCCCGTAGCCAGTTTTTCCCGGGTCTGGCGCAGGATCCGCAGGCTCACACCGACCGGAAGTGACAACAACGGCAGGCACGAAAAAACGATGTCATAATTTCTCACCAGATGTTCTGCGGACTGCGTTATCACCCCAAGGCGACAATCATGCTCAGCCAGAACCCGAAGCTGGCTGGCCAGTTCAGGCTGGATCTCATAAGCATCCAGCCTGGCACTTGGCGCAAGTTGTGCAAGCAGCCGACGAGTCAGGACCCCGTCACCGGCCCCCAGCTCGGCCACCGTCGCTGCCGAGGCCCAGTCAGCCAGCCCTGACATTCGGTTGCACAGCCAGGGCGACGAGGGGACCAGTGAACCAAAAGTCCGTGGTGATTTTATAAACTGCCTGGCATACCTTACCTGGTGTTTCAGCCAGGGATGAACCTTTCTCAGTACGGCGCTTTGCATCGTATTTTCTCTGGTTAGTGTGGATATACCGTCCAGTTTCTACCGAAGATCTTAACGGGGGCTTAAATCAAACATTAACCCGCCGTGTCGATGTTTCTTTTCTGAACAAACCAATTCGCCACGCCAGGAGCGGCAATACCAGCAGATTCAGTAAGGTCGAAGTGATTAATCCACCAAGAATGGCTATCGCCATCGGACCCTCCACTTCGTTTCCGGCGCTGCCGCTGGTCAGCGCCAGCGGCAACAGCCCGAGAGCCGTCACGATTGCCGTCATCATGATCGGTGTGACACGCTCTGATGCGCCTTTAAATGCTGTTTCTTTGCACCATGGCATACCTTCCTGGTTAACAAGATGGAGGTAGTGGGTGATCAACATCACCGAGTTTCGCAACGTGATGCCCGATAGCGTGACGAACCCGACTAATGACCCCAGTGTTAAAATCCCCCCGCTTGCCCATATCGTCAGCACGCCGCCGACCAATGCGAAAGGTAAATTCACCAGCACCAGCAGCAATGCGCGGGTGCTTTTGAGGGCAAGAAAGAGCAGTATCACCGTACCCACAAGGGCTGCCAGCGAATATATCAATAACTGCTGTTGTGAGTTTGCACGTTCCAGGTCTTCACCCGCAAAAATAATGTAGGTTCCTTCCGGCAGTCGCACATTACTGGCGATGCGTTGTTTCGCTTCCTGTACAAAATCACTGATAGCCCGGCCATGTACACCCGATGTGACGGTTTGCAGACGTTGTCCGTCAGTATGTTGTATCTGATAACGGCCACTGGTCTGACTGATGTTCGCCAGCTGGCTCAGTGGAACCGTGATACCAGCGGGGCTTCGCAACAACATGGCGCCAACGGCATCCGGCGTTGCCGCCGATCCTGGCGCCAGTGCGACATTCACATCATAAATCTGACCTTCGGCATAGATCTGGTTAACACTGGTACCCGCATAAGCCGTCTGTATCGCCTCAAGGACGTCGAGCGGCGCGAAACCATATTGTGCGAGTGATGACAGATTTAATCGTACGGTCAGTTGCGGGACATATTGAGATGCCTCTATTTTCACGCCGATGGCGCCAGGAACTTGCTCCAGAACATGTGAGATCTCACGAGCCTTTTTATCAATGATATCCAGATCCGGACCGAACACATTGATAACCACTGGCGCTGTCACCCCGGAGATACTTTCGTCAATACGTTCAGCCAGGAAAGTATTGACTGAAGTAATCAGCCCCGGAAACCGGGCTAATGCCTGCTGAATTTCAACCAGTGTTCTGCGGGTCTGCGCGGGCGATAGCGGTTTTAAATCGACTTCAAATTCGCTGATATTGACCCCGGTAGGGTCAACCACTTCGCTGGCCCGCCCGGCCCGCTGCGCAACCAGACGGACCCCCGAGATTTGTTTAAGCGCGTGGCTGACCTCATTACCCACACGCATGGATTCTCCCAGCGAGGATCCCGGCGCCAGTGCCATATGTACCAGATAGTGCCCTTCCTGTAGCTCAGGAATAAAGTTGCCGGAGAGAAAAGGAAGTGAAGCCAGGGCCAACACACACGCGGCTCCGACGCCCAGGATAACCCTGCGGTAGTGCGGTTCAAGCCAGCTCAGGCATGTCAGGTAACGCGCTTTCAACCGCTGGACGGGGCCCGGATCCTGAGCCGCGAGCGGTTTGCGGGTTAGTAAAATAAAAGCCAGCGCCGGTGTGACCGTCAGTGCAATCAGCAGTGAAGCCAGAATAGCCAGAATGTAGGCTAAACCAAGGGGAGCAAACAGCCTGCCGGCGATACCGGTCAGCGACAAAACCGGCATAAACGCCAGCACCACAATTAAGGTGGCGTACACAACAGAACCCCTGACCTCCAGGGACGCTCGCAACACGACCCGGTTTGCCGGTAAAGGTTTTTCCAGCTGTTGGTTTTGCCGCAGACGACGATAAATATTCTCAACATCAATGACCGCATCATCCACCACTTCCCCCAGCGCAATCGCCAGCCCGCCCAGCGTCATCATATTCAGACTGACGTTGAAGTGCGTCAGAATAATCACCGCCGTCAGTAAGGAAAGCGGGATAGCCGTCGCGGAAATAATGGCGGTGCGGACGTTTAGCAGGAAACCAAACAGGACCAGAATGACTAACACGCCCCCGGCGATCAGGGCATTGCGCATATGGTTCATCGCCGCATCGATAAAGGTTACCGGACGGAAAATATCAGGGTGTAATGAAACCTGATGAACCGTCAGTTCCGGTTGTAGCTGGCGCAGTTTTTGTTCTACACCGGCTGACACCGCCCTGATATCCGCGCCATACTGGCTTTCAACCATTAAGGATACGCCGGGATGACCATTCACAGAGGCGGCCCCCATGGCTGGCGCCGCGCCTTTTGTGACACGAGCAACATCCATCAGGCGTAGTGCCACGCCATTCTGATAACGCAGAATGACATGAGCAAGCTGATCCGGCGTCACGGTCTGGCCTTCTACGTCCAGCGTGATCCTCTGGTTCGCATTTTCAATAAAGCCAGCAGCACGCACGCCTGTCGCCCGCCTTGCTGCGGTTACCAGATCCTGCAGGGTCAGGCCATAGTGAACCAGTTTACTGGCATCAGCCTCAATACTGAATTGAGCAATATCTCCGCCGAAAACGATAACATCAGCCACTCCCGTTACCTGTAACAGATGCGGCCGGATAGTATTGTCTGCCAATGTGCGCAACTCCTGCAGGGAACGCCGGTCCGATGTTAATCCGGCCACCAGAGTAACGCTGGTCGATGACGTCATGGGGAGTAATGAAGGCGTTTTTACGCCTGGCGGCAATACGGTTCCGATCGTGCCCAGACGTTCCGCGACCATCTGACGGGCCCGCCAGATATCGGCGCGATCCTGAAACGTCAGCGTGACCATCGACAATCCCTGCAATGATTTAGACCGAATTGTCACGAGGTTTTCCACACCGCCCATTGCATTCTCGACAGGGCGGGTCACCAGTACCTCGACCTGTTCCGATGTCAGCCCGGGGGCTTCGGTCTGGATAACCGCCTGCGGGGGGGAAAAATCAGGGAACACATCCTCTTTGGCATGCATCAGCGTATAAATGCCATATCCGGCCAGCAGGCAGGCTAACGCAATAACCACGCCACGGAAACGGACAGAAAAGCGAATAATGGTATTAAACATGTGGGCTATCCGTTATTAATCATCACACTCGGGGTCTTTGCAGGCGGCGACAGCACTGACCGGGGGGCGTTGTTCTTCGGACAACAACAGCTGTGCTCCCCGGGTGACGATCCGCTCTCCTGCGACTAACGTTTTGTCGATAAAGACACCATCATCAGTGGAAACATCGTTTGCGATACTCCGGCGAACAAAACGTTGTTTATCCTGCTGCAGGTAGACCCAGGGCTGGCCGCCAAACCACACGACGGCAGAAGACGGGATGGTGACGGTTTTACTGACGGTCTGATGTACAGCAGGCACTCTGGCAGTCACTCTGCTCCCCGACGAAAACGCGGCTGCCGCCCGATAAAATCCCACCTGCCCCTCCATCGTCGCGTCACTTTGCATAGCTGGCGCAATCAGACTGGCAACAACGGGCGCGTTTGCGCCGTTATCAATCGCGATCTGTGAGGGCAGGGAGTTACCATTACCAGGAAAAACAATGCTTAGCAGCATCTCCTGGGCATTTAACAGGCGGCTCAGAAGGTTGTTCCCTGGGCTGGTGATTAAATCAACCAGAGGACGGCTGAATTGCGCCGATGCCTTGTCATACAATGACTGGCGGTTAAGCTCGGCAACCTGAAACCGGGTCCTGTCAGCCGTCAGTGCAGCCTGCGCGCTCTGCAGCGCTTTGAGTGAGATATTATTATCATCATGAAATAACGCCTGGCTGCGTCTGGCCTCCTGTGTTGATGCATCAACCGCTGCGCGAGCGGCATCCACTCCGGCAACGGCGGAAAGATAGCTGGCGCGCAGATCAATCAAGGGGGCCAGGTTGAGGACACTGCCGTAAACCGTTCGACCGGTCGGTGATAACGTGACAGATAACGCTGCCGTCTGAATACCGCCCATTCTCTGGCTATCTTCGTCCAGGGTAATCGTCGTCACGCCCTTTTCTGTCGTAACTCTGCTTTGTTCTGTCGTTGCCGTCACGGGTTCAGTAACCGATGAATGCGAGCCGAACCAGTAACCAATACCGCTGGTAATGCCTGCTGCAATGAGCAACAGCATCAATGAAGTATGTTGAAATTTCATATTGCCTCAGTGACAGGAGTGAAAATACCATTCAGCGGACGCTGCAGCGCATTTTCCAGCTTGCCGATGGCCTGTTGTAGTTGAATCCGGGCATCCAGCAATGACTGGGCATCGGTATCATTCAGGAGTTGTTGCTGAATCAGTGCCAGACGATCGACCTCACCCTGTGACCGCGCATTTCGGATATGGTCCAGCGCAACGGCATCCTGCTGAAATAACTGATACGCCTGATCAAGTGTCGTCACGGCATGCTGATAATCCTGTAGTGCCGCGCTGACCTCATTAATGGCCGTATCCTGCACCAGAGCCACACGGGCTGCGGCTTCCTTCCGGTGCGCTTCGGCTTCGGCTATCGGCCCTTCATTGTGGTTAAACAGCGGTAATGTCAGACCCGCCGGTGTGAAACTATATTTATTCGCCCCCTGGTCCCAGGAGTAACCCAGTCCCAGAGAGATATCCGGATACTGTCTGGCCACTTCAAGTTTTAACGCCGCTTCACTTGCCTGGTACTGCGCAAGCGCCGACTGTAAATCAAGCCGGTTTAACAGTGCCTGCCGCTGTACCTGCGATGACGGGAGTTGTGCGGGATGCTGTTCAAATAACCGGAAATCGAAATGAATGGCGGTCAGGGCAGTAACAGGTAATCCCAGCAGGGTGGCTATTTGCGCCCGGGATGTTTGTTGCTGCTGCTCAACGGGTAGCAACAGCGCACGGGTTCGCAATAACTGGCTACGGGCCTGCCCGGTATCAGAAGGGGAGGCTAAACCTTCAGCAGTACGCCGTGACATGATGTTGACGATATCTTGCTGACTATCTACCTGTAATTGTAACAGTTGCGCCTTCTGTTCCGCTGTGTAGAGATCCAGTAAACTGCTGCGCAGACGTTCCCGTAACAGCCAGACCGTCTGTCCGGCGTTCAGTTTTGCCGCGAGTGAGAGCTGACTGGCCTGAGCAATGCGATCGTCACGTTTTCCCGCAGTTTCAATGGGAATATCAATATCCGGTCCCAGCGTCCAGGGTTTGGGGATCCCAGGTTGATACTGAAATGGCAGCGATAATACGGGGTTGGGTCGCTGCGCCGCGGTTTCAATCGCTGCCTTCCCACCGGCGATCTGTGCTTTTGCCATATCCAGTTCCGGACTATAGAACAGCGCAACCAGTAACAGGCTGTCCAAATCCCAGCGCTGGAGATTCGCTTTACCCTGTCTGGCGAGGTAGTGTTGTAACTCCGTATTATTGAGAGAACGGGACTGATAATCCGTCATCATGGCTGACGGATCCAGCGGCTGTGGCTGATAGCTGGCGCAACCGCTGAGCAACAGTACAAACAGGATCGTATTTTTTTTCAGCATCCAGGGAGCCCTGTAATGGAACATATGCAGGGTAAGATACTGAATGAAAACTTAAGGAAATCTGAAATCCCGGTGAAAATTAAATGTCTTAAGGCCTGCTTCAGACCTTAACTGTATGCTTAGTACAAGAAGCATTTTTCAGAATGAGTGAATAAGGTAAACGACGATGCGCATACTCCTGGCAGAAGATGATCCTATGGTTGGCAGCAGCCTTCAGCAGGGGCTACGTAAGCAGGGGTTTGTGGTTGACTGGATCCAGAACGGGAGATCTGCCCTTCTGGCGCTGGAAACCACCCCTTATGGTCTGTTGCTGCTTGATCTGGGTTTACCCCAGCAGGATGGAATGAATATTCTCAAAACCCTGCGTTCCCGGGAAGAGGCGCTTCCCGTCATTATTATTACGGCCAGGGATGGCCTTACGGAACGTATCGCAGGGCTAAACCAGGGGGCGGATGATTATCTTGTCAAACCGTTCGCACTTGAAGAACTCATTGCCCGCATTACAGCTGTGAACCGGCGTCATACCGGTCGTGCGCAGACCATCATGGAGTGCGGGGGGCTGAAGCTGGATCCGGTTCATCATCACTTATGGCTACATGATGATTTGTTCAGCGTTTCAGCAAAAGAGTTTGCGCTGCTGCAGGAGCTGATACGTGATCCGGGAGCCGTACTTTCCCGGGAGCAGCTTGAAGACCGGTTGTACGGATGGGGGGAAGAGCCTGGCAGCAACGCCATCGAGGTACATATCTGTAATTTGCGCAAAAAACTGGGTAATGACGCAATTCGCACCATCCGGGGCGTGGGATACCGAATCGGGAAGGTAGAATGAAAAGCGTAATACAATGGGTTAAGCGTTCGCTCCGTCGTCGCCTGCTGTTCTGGCTGCTGCCCGCTGCCTTTCTGGCCGGGATTGTCTCCAGTATCGGAACATACTGGGGAGCATTTATTGAACTGGGTGATTTACTGAACGATCAGATGAAATACCTGGCCCGGCACATCAGCGTCAGTGATGACGGGAAAACGATGATCCCGACCCCTCATGCTGTGCACAAACAATATTATGATGATAAAGCGGATGAGATTCTGCTGGAAATATGGCAAAACAACCAGCGACAATTTACTTCTGATGACCAACTGAATTTACCCATACCAGAACAGCCTGGCCTGCATGATGTGACTTTGAACCAACAAACCTGGCACACCTTTACTGAACAGCGAGGCAACAAACTTATTCGTATTGCCCAGGCGCAGGACTCCCGCTGGGAAGCGCTGGCAGGGTTGTCGGTGCATCTTTTATGGCCGGTATTATCACTGCTGCCGTTGCTGGCATTATTTTTATGGTTCGGGATTGGTTACGGCTTAAGACCGCTGAAATATATTATTAATGAGCTGGCCAGGCGTGATGCTGAAAGCATGGAGCCGGTTACGCTTGAATCACTGCCGGATGAATTAAAACCACTGGGTACCGAACTTAACAGAATGCTGACCCGTCTGGAGATGGCATTTTCAATGCAGAAGCATTTTATTGCCGATGCCGCACATGAGCTACGAACGCCGTTAATGGCACTGAGTATTCAGGCGGAAATAGCACAACAGGCCAGCGATGATGAAGAAAGAAAACAGTCTCTGCTCACTCTGCAAAGTGGCGTATCCCGTCTTTCTCATCTGGTGCAACAACTTCTGACGCTGGCACGGCTGGAGCCGGAAAACGAAACCCGCCATCAGCCGGTAGAATTACAGGCTTTATGTAAATCGACCATCGTGGATCACCTGAAACTGGCAGAGATGAATGACATTGACATCGGGCTCCTGAGCCACCGGCAAGTGGAAATTATGGGCAATCCGGACACCCTGAGAATCCTGCTGAATAACCTGGTGGATAATGCGGTTCGTTATACTCCCCGCCACGGTCGGGTGGATTTGTCGGTAGAAATGAGTCCGGACAACGTCATCCTCGAAGTCCTGGATTCCGGGCCAGGTATTCCCGTTGAGGAGAGAGCGCGGGTGATGGAGCGTTTTTGCCGGGGAAGCAATCAGGATATCCCGGGCAGCGGCCTGGGATTATCCATTGTCAGTCAGATAGCACAACAACATGGTGCGACGGTGCAGCTTACAGAAGGGGCGAATGGCGGAGGGCTTTGTGTGAAGGTGTTCTTTTATCGGATGGATAAAAAAAACGCTTTTGATAACGTTTTATCCGGTCAGAAAGCTTCTTCTGACCGGATAAATCAGACAACATTATTTTAAATTCAATTTGTTGCTGTCGGAGAATCAACGGGTTTTCTGCCTGCCGGGACCAGTTTCAGATACAGCAGAGCCACGAGGCAGATACCGGCTCCGGCAATAAAGGTCGATTCTGATCCCCACAGACTCCAGAGCAGTCCGGCCCCAGCGCTGGCCAGCAACAGCGCCACGCCACTGACCAGGCTGAAGAGACCATAGGCCGTGCCGCGAAGGTCAGATGGTGAAGAATCCGCTATCATTGCCGCCAGCAGTCCCTGGGTCATCCCCATATGTACGCCCCACAGGGCAACACCGACCAGCACACCGGCCCAGTGGTTGCTGAGTGCCAGAACAACATCAGCGGCAACCAGCACCACCAGGCCCAGTTGCAGCAAATGGCTGTGACTCATATGGTCAGCCAGTTTACCGAACGGATAAGCTGAAAATGAGTACAGCAGGTTCATCGCGACCATCACCAGCGGGATAAGCGCCAGAGGAATATGCACCTCCTGCGCCCGCAGCACCAGAAAGGCCTCACTGAAGCGCGCCAGGGTAAAGATGCCACCCAGGGCAATCACCCACCAGGTGGATTTTCCCAGCCGGCGCAGGTTCGCCCGGCTGACCGGATTGGTGCGTTTGTGTTCCACGACGGTTCGGGGCTCACTCAGGCCAAAGAATAACAGTGCCACGGCCATCAGTCCCGGAATAACCGCCACCCAGAAGATGGCCCGAAAATCATCCTGCCACAGCAACATCAGCCCCACGGCCAGCAGGGGACCCAGAAATGCACCGACCGTGTCCAGCGACTGACGCAGACCGAAGGCGGCACCCCGCAGCTCCGGTGGCGTTACGTCTGCGACCAGCGCATCCCGTGGTGCTCCGCGGATGCCTTTCCCCAGACGATCCGTCAGTCGGGCAGTCAGCACCATTCCGGATGAGGATGCGATGGCAAACAGGGGTTTACTGAGTGCCCCCAGGCCATATCCCAGCAGGGCCAGTCCCTTGCGCTTCCCCAGCCAGTCACTGATAACGCCAGAGAACACTTTCACTATCAGCGCGGTGGCTTCCGCCAGTCCCTCAATCAAACCGATAACCAGCACGCTGACGCCGAGTGTCGTGGCCATAAACAATGGCAACAGGCTGTGTATCATTTCAGAGGAGATATCCATCAGCAGGCTGACACAGCCCACAACCCAGACTCCTGAGGGGATACGCCGTAGCGTGGAAAAACGGGATAGCATGCAAACTCCATGGCATTAAGGATGTGAAAAAAGTATTAAACCCGATCTGAATGACGTTATAAATAATTAATGAGAATGAATATTAATTAACTTTACCTGTGAATGAGCATGTCGCACTGACCTGAAGGTCGGAATATGGCATCTGATGGACAATTTGAATAGCCAAAATCAACCAGCCAAGATAGCAGAGAATGATGTTAGAAAGCCGAGCAGCACGCAGGCATTCAGGAAATGCGCCGCAGGCGCATGGAGGCGCCCTCGTGAGCTGTATATCGCACTTACGACAATGGCGCCGTAACCCGGCGTAGCCGGTTAAATTATTGATAGGTCCCACCAATCCATCCCTTCGCCCTGCTAAGCCATAACCCGCTATCAGGCTTCACTGAACCTGATGTGCGCTGTCGGAGTGGTCACGACAAGGCTTTGCCGCCGTCGGGGCGTATCTCCGCGTTAGCGGGCCGTTAGGGCCGCTTACGGGCGTGTAACTGAAACTCCCAGCGAGCTGCCTGCAGCGATGCAGAATCCTAGTTACAACATCCATCATTAAAAGCGATGGTGTTCCCCGGCCTTTGGCCGGGGGCGGCGGCGCTTTTCAGGGGTGGGGAGGGGCACAGGATATCAGAACAGCGCTGGTTTTCTGCCATAAGGAATCATTTGTATGTTGTAACTACTGATTCCGGGGCCCGTCGCATGGCGACGGGAGGTACATATGCTGTTTCCGAACCGGCGCGACCGTCAGGTCGCTGCAAGGGCGGTCATTCTCTGGAGCCTGTCCACAGGTCAGGCGATGAACAGGTTATCTATTTATAAGAGAGAAAAATTTTTGTTTAAATGAAGTTCTGAGCAGGTTTTTAAAGGAAACCACGCACCCTGAAATAAGAACGCCTGGCGCTCTGTAAGCATTACGGCTGTAACCTTATGGAAACTTCCCTTGCAGTTATTTGTGGATTATTGAATTCAGCACCTACAGTGGCGCCAGCGATGAGATATCTGGCCATTCCGATGGCCGGAATACATGGAATTTGGTGAGCAACCCCGCAGATTAGCTCAGATAATAAGCAGCAACGGGAAACAGACGTGCGAAACCCTCCGGCGCCAGCCGGATTTTTCACACAGGAAGGGTTATAGGGGGACGGTGGCCAGCCGCGTGTAGTTATTACCACGCGACATCAGCATGCGCTCTTTCACTCGCCGCTCCAGTTCCCGCTTCATGGCATCAAGACCACCGGTAAAGCGTCCGCAGGCGTATTCCCGCGTCAGTTGTTGCTTCACCAGGGTCACAATGTCCTTACGGGTTCTGTTCGAGTCACGACGTGCACGGGCGCGTTTCAGGCCATGCTGTTTACGTTCGGACTGGTAGCTGCGGAACCGTTCGCGCACATACCGCCAGGCCTTCGCTATCAGTTCGTCCATCTCCAGCGGCTTCAGGTTCTGCTTTTTACGCTGCTGATTTTCCCATTCAACGCGGCTGCGGCGGGCAGCCACCACGGCAACATCAGAGACGTCAAGCGCGGAGAACAATGCCGGCGTGAAGGTAATATCGGTCGGGATATTGCAGCCAATCTGCGGATCGTATTCGGTCTGGTAGGTAATCAGCCCCAGCTCCGCCATAAACTTCAGCGCCCGTGTGGCGCGGGTGATGGAAAGATTTCCGTTTTTCGACTCTGTGGCCAGCCCGCACTCAATGGACAGATTAGTAATGGAACGCTGGACACGGTTGGCCAGAGGATCATAGTGGAAGCACAGCCCCTGGAGCAGCGCATCGATGGCCCGACGGCGCAACAATGGCGGCATACGATGACGCTTACCGAGTGAGCGCACGAACGCCACATGGACGGAAAAATCAAAGCGGGACGTGAAGCCTTCGGCTTTCGCCATCAGCTTACGGCAGAACGACAGCGTTTTTTTCCCTTCTCGCGGTGTAAATTCAGGGTTGGGGTTTTTGACCTGACGGTAATGGGTAATTCGTTGTGACGTCTGTTCAGTCATCCCTGCCTGCGCTTAAGTTGCGCAGAAGGAGTGAGCACAGAAGGTGTTGAACTTTTCTGAGCATAATTCTATACTCCCTGCATAGAGCAACAAACTCTATACAGTTTAAGTAGGCCCCGGTAATCTTCTACTCCGCCAAGAATGGAAAGATTATCGGGGTTTTTGCTTTTCTGGTTCCGGGTAAGCACCTCATCAGAACCAGCTCCCTGCCACCTTGCGGCGTGGCCAGCCAGCAATCTCTAAACGATCAGTAATCTAGCACTCATAGCCGCATGGATCAAGAATGTGAATTTTTACCCCTCATTCTCACGGCGTTCTGCTTCAAGTTTAATCAGCTTTTCAATCATCTGCGCCTGTGTTATCCCATCTTCTTCAGCAAACTGGGCCAGTTTTTCTTTTAATGGGATCTGAATAAGCGCATGTATGGATTTGTGGGTATCACTGCGCCGGGCCAAAGATGCTTTCTGGCGTTCGTTCGCTGACACCGGATTTCCCTTCCGGTAAGGACGTTTGGGTTTTTGTGAGGAAGTAATTACATTTACGACCTGTGACATCTCTGCCTCCTCAAGTATCTGACTGAATACCTGAACAAAGATACTACAGGAACAGCGTATCGGCGAAGGCTAAATTACAAAATGAAAGATAGCGCTGTTGGCGCAACGCTATCTGTCAGGAAGGGAGGTTCAATCGTTTCTGCGAATTCAGTAGGTACTGTTCCAGTCTTTACCCATCTCCCACCGGGACTGCCAGTGCTGCAGATAGGTGCCGGCCAGTACCGGATAATCCCGGATAACCAGGGCATTCTCTGAGTTACTCTGCGCCCCTGCCCGGGTGTAGTTAAACGAGCCGGTTTCCACATTCCGGTCATCCGTGATGATGACTTTGTCATGCATGATTTTAAACTGGCTCACCGTGCGAACGGGGATGCCGGCATTGACCAGCAGATCCATCGCGGCCGCCCCTGCACTCCCCTTCTCCTTGTTGGCTTTCCAGTCCAGTACCACCCTGACATCCACCCCGCGTTGCTTTGCCTGTACGAGCGCACGCGAAACCTCCGGCGACGTAAAGCTGTACCCCATCAGCCGGATGCGCTGTTGCGCCGAATTAATGGTGTCCAGCACCAGCTGCTGCGCCGACCCTTCCGGCGAAAAGCCCGCCTGTACGGTTGGCTGGGCAGCAGCACCAACGGAAACAAATAAACAGACGCCCATGAGCCCTGACAGGATTGAATGTTTCATCATTTATTCCCCTGCGCAGTCTTGATGGCCTGCTGAATATTCTCTGCCTCAGTCATACCGGCAAAGACCGTGGTGTTATTTACCGTTGCGCCAGTAACCGGCATCACTATAATACCCGGCGTACCGCTTAATCCTGCCGTGGTGGCAATATCGTTAATTTTTGTCAGCGTCACGTTAATACTGTCTATCGTGTTCGGGCTGAACTGAGCATTATCCGACACTTTTTCGATAACTTCTTTCGTCAGCCTGCCTTCATTCATTCCGGTGCCGTAAATACCATTATGATATTTCAGATACGCATCAGCCCCCTTTTCCTTCCAGACCTGAAGTCCGGTCTTCGCTGCCAGCAGCGAGGAT
>Ga0157367_1000038_pt1 | contig 68957 bp, 56 predicted proteins | sample AttbisABBM2_FD_113142 | JGI IMG/M metagenome (GOLD analysis project Ga0157367, IMG submission 113142) | Fungus gardens microbial communities from leaf cutter ant in Botucatu, State of São Paulo, Brazil - Atta bisphaerica ABBM2 | ecosystem: Host-associated > Fungi > Mycelium > Unclassified ... | reverse complement strand
GATCGAATCGGCGATGCCGGCGGTGCCGGGGCTCGAGCCGCCGGTGCAGGCGCTGTGCGTCGCGCCGTTCGGCATGGAGGAAGGCACGAACGCGGCGCTGCCGCCGCAGGAGTTTGGCCTCGTCGTCGGCGAGCCGGTTCATTTCCGCTTCTTCGGATCGTCGGTGCGCCGCCAGGACCAGGTCGGCACGCTGCTCGACTACTGGTCGCCGGAGGAGCTGCAGGAGCTCGAGGAGATCCAGGCGACGCTGCCGGCCGACGGCCGCTCCGTCGGCGAGATCGTGCCGGTGAAGCTGCACGCGCGCGTGACCGAGGCCGGCACGCTCGAACTCGAAGCGATCCCGAGCGGCACCGACGAGCGCTGGAAGGTCGAGTTCGACGTGCGCGGCACCGCCTGAGCGCGATGAAGCGTTATACGGTCGGCATCGACCTCGGCACCAGCAACACGGTCGTCGCGTACGTCGAAGCGGGATCGGATGCGATCCGCGTGTTCGACGTCGAGCAGCTCGTCGGCCCCGGCGAGGTCGGCGCGCAGCCGCTGCTGCCGTCGGTGCGCTATCACCCGGCGCCCGGCGAGCTGCCGGCGGAGGCGTTGCGGCTGCCGTGGCAGGCGAGTGAAGCAGCAGCCGAAGGCAGCCCGCTGCCCGCCGTGATCGGCCGCTATGCGCGCGCGCTCGGCGCGCAGGTGCCGGGCCGGCTCGTCGCGAGCGCGAAGAGCTGGCTGTCGCACGCGTCGGTCGACCGGCTCGCGCCGATCCTGCCGTGGGGTGCGGCCGACGGCGTCGGCAAGGTGTCGCCGGTCGATGCGAGCGCGAGCTACCTCGCGCACGTGCGCGATGCGTGGGACGCGCATTTCCCCGCTGCGCCGCTTGCCGAGCAGGACGTGATCCTCACCGTGCCCGCGTCGTTCGACGACGGCGCGCGCGCCTTGACGGTCGAAGCCGCGCGCCTCGCGCGGCTGCCCGCGCTGCGGCTGCTCGAAGAACCGCAGGCCGCGTTCTACGACTGGCTGTACCGCCACCGCGCGTCGCTGCGCGACACGCTCGCCGGTGCGCGGCGCGTGCTGATCTGCGACGTCGGCGGCGGCACGACCGACCTCACGCTCGTCGACGTCGCGCTCGGCGACGACGGCGAGCCCGCGCTCACGCGGATCGGCGTCGGCAATCACCTGATGCTCGGCGGCGACAACATGGATCTCGCGCTCGCGCGGCTCGTCGAGCCGCGCCTGACCGAGCCCGGCGCGCGGCTGTCGGCCGCGAGCCTGTCGCAGCTCGTCGAGCGCTGCCGCGCCGCGAAGGAGCGCCTGCTCGGCGCCGACGCGCCCGACTCGGTCACGGTCACGCTGCTCGGCGCGGGCAGCCGCCTGATCGGCGGCGCGCGCTCGGCGGAGCTGACGCGGCAGGAAGTCGAGCAGATCGTCGTCGACGGTTTCTTCCCGCAGGTCGCGGCCGACGAACTGCCGCGCCGCGCGCGCAGCGCGATCGTCGAATTCGGGCTGCCGTATGCGAGCGATGCGGCCGTCACGCGGCACGTCGCCGCGTTCCTCGCCCGCCATGCGGACGGGCCGCTGCCCGACACGCTGCTGCTCAACGGCGGCGTGTTCCGCGCGGGCGCGCTCGCCGGCCGCCTGGCGCAGACGCTCGGCGCATGGCGCGGCCAGCCGCTCAACGTGCTGCACAACGCGCATCCGGATATCGCGGTCGCGCGCGGCGCGGTGGCGTACGGCCTCGCGCGCGCGGGGCACGCGCCGCGCATCGGCGGCGGCTCGGCGCGCAGCTATTTCCTGGTGCTCGACGACGGCGACGCCGAACCGCGCGGCGTGTGCCTGCTGCCGCGCGGCACCGAAGAGGGCCACGAGATCCGGCTGGAGGGCCGCACGTTCGCGCTGCGGCTCGGGCAGCCGGTGCGCTTCCACCTCGTGTCGACGGTGGCCGACACCGCGTACCGGCCGGGCGATCTGGTGACGCTCGGCGACGGCGATTTCGTGCGGCTGCCGCCGATCGCGACCGTGGTCGGGCGGCAGGATGCGCGCGACGCGCGCGACACGCCGGTGAAGCTCACGGCGTCGCTGACCGAGGTCGGCACGCTCGAAATGCACTGCATCGCGACGGATGACGCGGCGCGGCGCTGGCGCCTCGAATTCCAGCTGCGCGGCGACGCGGCGACGCAAGGCGACGCGGACACGCCCGCGCGGCATCCGCAACTCGACCAGGCGATCGAGCTGATCGACCGCTCGTTCGGCGGCCGCTCGGCGGACGTCACGCCGAAGGACACGCGCCGGCTGCGCGCGCAGCTCGAACAGCTGCTCGGCCCGCGCGACGAATGGGACGTGGCGCTCGCGCGCGAGCTGTTCGACGCGTTGCTCGCGCGCGCACGGCGGCGGCGGCGTTCGGCCGACCACGAACGCGCGTGGCTGAACCTTGCCGGCTACTGCGTGCGCCCGGGTTTCGGGCATCCGCTCGACGCGTGGCGCATCGAGCAGCTGTGGCCGCTGTTCGACGACGGCATCCAGTACGTGAACGACGGCCAGGTGTGGTCCGAATGGTGGACACTATGGCGGCGCGCGGCGGGCGGGCTCGACGACGATGCGCAGGCGCGTGTACGCGACGCGATCGCGTTCCTCGAACCCACCGACGGCAAGCGGCGCAAGCTGCCGTTCGATCCGGCCAAGGTCGGCCCGGCCGACATGACGCGGCTGTCGGCGTCGCTCGAACGGTTGCCGGTCGAGCGCAAGATCGAACTCGCGGAGCGGCTCGTCGCGCTGCTGCAGAAGCCGGCCGACAGCGCGCTGGGCGCGTGGGCGATCGGCCGCATCGGCGCGCGCCAGCCGTTCTACGGCAGCGCGCACGGCGTGGTGCCGGCCGACGTCGCCGCGCGGCTGCTCGACGCGCTGTTCGCGCTCGACTGGAAGCAGGTGGAGCCGGCCGCGTTCGCGGCGGCCCAGATCGCGCGCATGACGGGCGACCGCTCGCGCGACCTGCCGCCCGACCTGCGCGACGCGGTGATCCGCCGGCTCGCGGCCGCGAACGCGCCGGCGGCGTGGCTCGACCGGGTGCGCGAGGTGGTGGCGCTCGACGTCGACGACACGGTGCGCGTGTTCGGCGAATCGCTGCCGGCCGGGTTGAAGCTGATCGCCGGCTGAGCGCGCACCGGCGGCTGCGTCACATCTTCACGACGTCGAGCAGCGGCATGCCCGCGACCGAGCACACGATGCTTTTCGCGGCGGGGCCCGCGAGATCGGCGATCTCCGGCGTGCACACGCCGTCGCCCGCGAGGAGCTTCGCGCCGATCGCGCGCTGCGCGGCCTGTCGCGCGAACAGCCCGCCCGTCGCGTCCATCCCGCCGTACACGATCACGTCGGGCCGCTGCCCCTTGATCTTCGTGAGGATCGCGCGGAAGTCGATCGTCTTGTCGGTGCCCGCGTCGCGCGTCACCACCGTCATGCCGAGCGCCTTCGCCTGCCGCTCGAACTGGCTCGCGAGCCACTGGCCGTACGCAGTCGAATCGTCGACGATCGCGACGCGCCGCGCCTTCAGCGCGCGCCGTTCTCGTCGTCCTTGCCGAGGTGCGCGACGCCGCCGGTCAGCGGCGCGGCCAGCCCGATCCTGACGAGTGGATCGGCCGCGTGCGCGGCGGGCATGAGCGTGGCGGCGCAGGCCAGGCCGAGCGCGGCCAGCGGCGCGCGGGGGCGAATCGTGTGACGCATCGGTATCTTCAATCGTTTTTTAGAGAGAACGGCCGGCGCACCGTCAGCCGTGCCGGCGCGCGAGGTGGATGCCGGCCAGCATGCAGCGCACCGAGCCGCCGGCCAGCTCGATCGTCGGCACGTCGAGCGGCAGCAGTCGCGCCGAGCGCTCGATCAGCTTGCGCTGGCGCAGCGTCAGGCAGTCGGCCGCGCGCCGCGACAGCGCGAGCACGCGCCCGTCGCGCCCGGACAGTTCGAGCGCGTTGCCCGCGAAATCCCCGATCTGCGACGGCTCGAGCGGGATCACCGTGCGGCCGGTTTCCGACAGACGGCGCTGCACCTCGTCGCGCCGGCCCGGATCGCCGATCAGGTCCAGCCCGACCAGCGCGAACTCGGTCGCGACGCTCATCATCACGTTGGTGTGATAAATCGGGCGGCCGTGCGCGTCGGCGGTGTCGAAGCAGATCGGCTCGAAGTTGAAGTGCGTGCAGAAGCGTTCGAGCGCGACCGGGTCCGCGCGCCGCGAACGCGCGGCATAGGCGACGCGCGCGACGTGGTCGAGCACCATCGCGCCGGTGCCTTCGAGGAATACGTCGTCGTATTCGAGGCCTGAGTAGTCGATCACGTCCTGCACCCGGTATTCGGCCTTCAGCATCTCGATCACGTCCGCGCGCCGCTCGCGGCGGCGGTTCGGGCTCGTCATCGGATACAGCGCGACGTGCCCGCCCGGGTGCGTCGAGAACCAGTTGTTCGGGAACACGGAGTCGGGCGTGTCGCGTTCGCCGTGGTCGTCGAACACGTGCACGCGCACGCCGGCGTCGGTGAGCCGCTGCGCGGCGGCGGTGACTTCGTCGCGCGCGGCGGCGGACACGCGCGCGGGCGCATCGTCGTGCCCGCCGTCGTGCTCGTCGAACGCGGCGGCCGTGTGCTGGAATGCGTTGTCGGCCGCGGTTTGCGGGTTCGGCAGGAAATGGTGCGGCCGGATCATCACGACGGCGGCCGGTGCCTGAATCGATACGAGGTTCATCGCAAGCCAAGCGAAGGGAAAAGGGCGGTGCGGCACGCGGGCCGCACCGGCTCGGGTCAGCGCGCGAGCGCGGCGACGGCGTCGGCGACGAAGGCGGCTTGGCCGTGCGCGAGCGCGGACGGATCGTCGATCAACGCGAACAGGTTCTTCGGGTCGACGGCCGGCGGGATCAGCGCGATCTCGACGCCCGCGTGGTGCTGCTGCGCAAGCGAATACAGGTAGCGCAGCGCCGAGTAATCCTCGAGCGCGAAGCCGACCGAGTCGAACACCGTGACCTGCCCGGCGCTTTCGCGGCCGGCCGCTTCCTGTTGCAGCACGCGCCACAGTTCGATCACGGGGAAATCGGCCGGCAGCTGCTGGATGTCGCCCTCGATGCGCGACTGCGGCTCGTATTCGACGAACACGCGCGCCGCGCGCAGCACGTCCGCATGCAGCTCGGTCTTGCCGGGGCAATCGCCGCCGACCGCGTTCAGGTGCATGCCCGGCTCGATCATGTCCGGCGTGATGATCGTCGCGTAGGCCTTGTCGGCGGTGACGGTCGTCACGATGTCCGCGCCGCGCACCGCGTCGGCGGTCGAGGCGGCGCGCACGACGCGCAGCGCCGGATACGCGGCGAGGTTGCGCACGAGCTTGTCGGTGGCGAGCGGATCGACGTCGAACAGGCGGATCTCGTCGATGCCGAGCAGCGCGTGGAACGCGATCGCCTGGAATTCGCTCTGCGCGCCGTTGCCGATCAGCGCCATCGTGCGCGCGTCGGCGCGCGCGAGCGCCTTGGCGGCGAGCACCGACGTCGCGGCGGTGCGCAGCGCGGTGGTCAGCGTGAGCTCGGCGAGCAGCAGCGGGTAGCCCGTGTCGACTTCCGCGAGCGCGCCGAACGCCATCACCGTGTGCATGCCGCGCGCCGCGTTGACGGGGTGGCCGTTCACGTACTTGAACGCGAACAGCGACGCGTTCGCGACCGGCATCAGCTCGATCACGCCGTCGCGCGAGTGGCACGCGACGCGCGGCGACTTGTCGAAATCGGCCCAGCGAAGGTAGTCGGCATGCAGCGTATCGACGAGTTCGTTCAGGAAGCGCGTGACGCCGGTTTGCGCGATCAGCCGGGCGGTGGCGGGAACGTCCAGGAAGCGGGTCATGAGGGTGTCTCCGGTGATGGATGCGGCGTAACGGGCCGCTCGATGGAGACATTATTTCCGGGGCGCCGGCCAACAAAAAGACAGCAAAACTGGCAGATTCATCACCAAACTTTGCAAAATGCCAGCCGCATGTGGCAATGTGATCGAATCCCGCGGGTCAAGCGCGGCGGCGCGCGGCAGGCTTGCGCGGCGAGGGCATTTCACAGGAGAGGGACATTCGATGATTACGCTCGACGACGTCGACCGTCAGCTCATTGCGCTGCTGCGCGACAACGCGCGGCTGTCGGTGGTCGCGCTCGCGAAGCAGTTGCGCGTCGCGCGCGCGACCGTGCAGAACCGGCTGACGCGGCTGGAGAAGCACGGGGTGATCGTCGGCTATACGGTGCGGCTGAAGCCGGCCGCCGAACGGCACCGGATTCGCGCGCTGATGTCGATCGCGGTGGAGGGCAACCGCGCGGCGGAGGTGGTCAAGGTGCTGCGCGGGCATCCGAACGTCGCGACGATTCATAGTACGAACGGGCGCTGGGATCTGGTCGCGGAGCTGAATGCGGATTCGCTCGAGAACTTCGATCGTGTGCTGGGGGCGATCCGGTTGATCGACGGGATCGCGAATACGGAGACGAGTATTTTGTTGTCGGCGCATAAGGCGTGATGCGAGCGCCGGACGGCTGAACACGTCCGAGCGCTGACGCAGGATTTCCGGCAGGTGCATCAGCAGCAGGTAACAGTCCGACGTGTTCGCGTACGGGTCGTCATGCGACCTCCTTCGACGCGTATCTCGGCCATCGGCGTCGTGATCTGCTGGACGAGCCGACGATGGGCCTGTCGCCGCTCTATGTCGACAAGATGCTCGAACTGATCGATGCGATCAACCGGCAGGGCGTGACGATCGTCATCCGATTTGCTCCGAGAAACCCCGTCGTTTAGAGCGAGGAGTGAAACGAGTGCGGCCGAGTGGCCGATTCTCCCAAACTTGAAGCACACGCGAGCCTATGACATGGTGTGAGGCATGGATATCAAGCGCGCCTACCGATTCCGGTTCTACCCGACGCCCGAGCAAGCAACGATGCTTGCCCGGACGTTCGGGTGTGCGCGCTTTGTGTATAACCGCATGCTGCAGATGCGCACCGATGCGTGGCAGCAGCGCCAGGCACGTGTCGGCTATCACGAAACCTCCGCCGCGCTCACCGCGATGAAGAAAACGCCCGAACACGGTTGGCTGAACGAAGTCAGCTCCGTGCCGCTCCAGCAGGCGTTGCGCCACTTGCAGACGGCGTTTGCGAACTTCTTCGCCAAGCGCGCCCAGTACCCGAACTTCCGGCGCAAGGACGGTGCGCAATCGGCCGAGTACACGGCGAGCGCGTTCAGATGGGATGGCACGTCGCTGAAGCTGGCGAAGATGAATGCGCCGCTTGCGATCCGCTGGTCGCGCAGGATTCCGTCGGGGGCGAAGCTGACCACTGTCACGGTGTCGAAGGACACCGCAGGCCGATACCACGTATCGCTGCTTTGCGACGACGTGGTTTCTGCAAAATCCGCAGCAACCGGCAAGGTCGGCATCGACTTCGGGTTGACAGATTTTGTCGTTCTTTCGACGGGCGAGAAGATCGCGGCGCCGAATGCGTTTCGCAAGAACGAAGCCAGGCTCGCCAAGTTGCAACGACGGCTGGCAAGGAAGCAAAAGGGTTCGGCCAATCGCAGGAAGGCGAGACTCAAAGTCGCACGGATGCATGCCAGGACGGCAGATTCGCGCAGGGATTTCCTGCACAAGCTTTCGACACGGTTGATCAACGAAAACCAAGTGATCGCGATCGAAAGTCTTGCCGTCCGCCACATGCTGAAGAATCGAGGGCTCGCGAAATCGATCGGCGATGCGGGCTGGTCGGAATTCGTGCGGCAACTGACGTACAAGGCCAAGTGGTACGGCCGCACGTTGATCGGGATCGATCGCTGGTATCCCTCCAGCAAGCGATGCGCCGATTGCGGGCACACCGTAGCCCGCCTGCCGTTGAAAGTGCGCGCCTGGGACTGTCCGGGATGCGGAATAACGCACGACCGCGACATCAACGCCGCGCGCAACGTTTTGGCCGCCGGACTGGCGGTGTCAGCCCATGGAGAAAGCGTAAGTCCCATGTCTCTTTGAGGCGATGTCGGGTCGCATTCAGTGAAGCGGGAATCGCCTTCCTTTCGGGAGGAGAGCAGTCAAGGTCGAGCAGAACGCGAGCCTCGCGCTCGAGATCGCGCATTACGGCTATGTGCTGCAGACGGGGCGCGTCGTGCTGGAAGGCGCGGCGAAGTCGCTGCTCGGCGACGAGCGGGTGCGCGATGCGTATCTCGGCGGGGAAGCGGTGGCGGTGTAGCGGGGCGCTTACGCCTTCACGTCTTCAGGCCTTCACGTCGCCCGCGCCCCGCGCGCGCGGAAACGTCAGCACGACCGCGAACCCGCCCTGCGGCGGGAACGCGAAGCCGACCCGCCCGCCGTGCGCCTTCATCACTTCCTGCACGATCGCGAGCCCGAGGCCCGACCCCGTGCGCCGCCCGGCGCCGTCGGGTTCGAGCCGCACGAACGGCTGCAGTGCCGCGTCCCACTGTTCGCGCGGAATCCCGCGGCCGTTGTCGGCGACGCTCAGCGTCACCGACTCGCTCGTGCTGGCCACCGACACGACGATGTCGTCCGCGTGGCCGTGCAGCAGCGCGTTGTGCAGCACGTTCGACAGCGCTTCCTGCAGGCTGATCGCGTCGCCGTCGATCCACGCGTGCGGCGTGTCGCTGTCGAACGCGACCGCCACGTCGCGCGCGTCGGCGAGCGGAATCGTGCGCCCGAGCACTTCCTTGGCAATCCCGACCAGTTCGACCGGCTGCAGCGGCACGGCCTCGATGCGGTGGATCACCATCGCGTGGTTCAGCAGTTGCCCGGTGAGCCGGCCGACGTCCGCGCAGGTCGCGCGCAGCGCGTCGAGCCGCGCGGCATGGCGCGCGGGGTCGGCTTCGCTGTCGAGCAGCTCGATCTGCGCGTCGAGGCGCGCGAGCGGCGTGCGCATCTGGTGCGCGGCGTCGGCGATGAAGCGCTGCATCGCGGTGATCCGCTCCGCGAGGCGGCGCATCAGCCCGTTGATCGCGCCGATGATCGCGTTGATCTCGCTCGGCGTGTCGACGGCCACCGGGCGCAGGTCGGCGGGGTCGCGCGCGGCGATGATGGTCTCGATCTGCGCGAGCGGCCGCAGGCCGCGCCGGATCGCCAGGCCGCTCGCACCGATCGCGAGCACGCTCATCAGCAGGATCAGCGTCCACACCTTGAAGCTCATGTCGTTCGTCAGCGCCTGCCGCGCGTTCGTCGTCTGCGCGACGGTGACGAGCGCCCAGCCGGGCGTGCTTTCCTCGGGCATGTAGCGCGCGATGGTCGCCATCCGGATCCGCGCGTGCTGGTAGGTGCCGTTCGCGAACGCGGGGCCGAGCTTCGCGGCGGCGAGCGTCGCGGGGCTCGCGAGGTCGTGGTAGCCGGCCACGACCACGCCGCGCGAGTCGACGACCTTGTAGTACACGAGGTCGTAGCGCGACAGCGTCGACAGCGCGGCAACCGGCGGATTCAGCGCGAGCACGCCGCCTTGAACGTAGAGGTTTTCCGCGACCTGGATTGCCGCGCCGGCGAGCAGCTGGTCGTACGCGCGTTCGGCGGCGACGCCCGCGTAGTAGCGCGCGATCGCCGCGAGCGCGAGCGCGCCCGACGCGACGACGAGCGCGATGAACAGCAGCGTGCGCCCGAACAGCGTCTTCGGGAACCAGTCAGTGCGTCGCAATCTGGTACCCCATCCCGCGCGCGGTGCGGATCTCGACCGAGCTGCCCGTGAGCTTCCTGCGCACGCGCGTCACGTATTGCTCGACCGCGTTCGCGCTCGGCTCGTTGCCGAAGCTGAACAGCTGGTTCAGCAATTCGTCCTTCGAGAAGATCCGCTGCGGCCGGCTCGCGAGGATCTCGAGCAGCGCGAATTCCTGGCGCGACAGCGACAGCGGCCGGCCGTCGAGTTCGGCGAGGCGGCTGCTGCGGTCGATGCGCAGGCCGCCGAGGGTCAGCACGTCGTTCGCGTGGCCGCTGTTGCGGCGCAGGAGCGCCTGCACGCGCGCTTCCAGCTCGCGGTAGTCGAACGGTTTCACGAGGTAGTCGTCCGCGCCGAGCCCGAGGCCGCTCACGCGGTCGTCGATCGCCGAGCGCGCGGTGACGAGCAGCACCGGCGTCGTGCTGCCCGATGCGCGCAGGTTGCGCAGGATCGCGAAGCCGTCCATCGCGGGCAGCATCACGTCGAGCACGACGAGGTCGAAGCGCTCGACGCCGAGCAGGCTGTTCGCCGTCGCGCCGTTCGTTTCGAGGTCGACCGCGTGGCCGAGCCGCGTCAGGCGGCTGCGGATCGCCGCGCCGATTTCCGCGTCGTCTTCCGCGACGAGAATGCGCATGGTGCTGGCCTGCTTCGGTTCGATTGGGTTACGGGTTTTCCCGGGGGCGGGATGTCAGCATTTTCTCAGACTCGCTCGATAACCTGTGCTTGAGCCGAGGATGGCAGAGACGGCATTAATACCAGAGGAGACGGCAACATGCAGCAGGCAATCACCGAAGCGGGCGCGCCCGCATGACGCCGTCGCTGCGCCGTCGCGCGTTCGTCGCCGCCGGGCTCGGCGCGGCGCTCGCGCCCGCGCTCGTGCTGTCGAAGCCGCGCACGGTGCGGATCTCGAAAGGCTATGGCGTGCTGTACCTGCCGCTGCTCGTGATGGAGAAGCAGCGGCTGTTCGAACGGCATGCGGCCAAGCACGGCGTGCGCGACGTCAGCGTCGACTGGGTGCTGCTCGATGGCGGCAATTCGGTGAACGACGCGATGATGGCCGGCACGCTCGATTTCGCGGGCGCCGGCGCGCCGGGCTTCATCGAGCTGTGGGCGCGGGCGCGCGGCATTCCGAACGTCGAGGTGATCGGCATCAGCGGGCTGTCGACGACGTCGCTGTCGCTGAACGCGAACCGCCCCGGGCTGACGTCGCTGCGCGATTTCACGCCGGCCGACCGGATCGCGGTGCCGGGCATCCGCACGTCGCTGTCGGCGGTCGTGCTGCAGATGGTCGCGGCCAAGCTGCTCGGCCGGCCGCATTTCGCGCAGCTCGATTCGATCACCGTGAACCTGCCGCATCCGCAGGCGATGCAGGCGCTGATCCGGCGCGAGCACGGCGTCACCGCGCACTTCACGTCGCCGCCGTTCTCGACGCTCGAGCTGCGGCAGCCGGGCATTCATCGCGTCGTCAGTTCGGTCGACGTGCTCGGCCCGCTGACGCTCGACGTCGTGTTCGCGCCGAAGCGGCTCGTCGACACCGAGCCCGCGCTCGCGGCCGCGTTCCTCGGCGCGCTCGACGACGCGAACCGCGCGATCGCGCAGGACCCGCGCGCGGCGGCCGCGATCTACGCCGCATCGTCGGGCGTCGGCGTGTCGCACGACGACGTGATGCAGATGCTCGCGGCGCCCGAGACGCGTTTCTCGGTGAAGCCGAACCAGCTGATGGACTACGTCGAATTTCTCTACATGGCCGGCACGATCAAGGCAAAGCCGCGCGCGTGGACCGAGATGTTCACGCCGATGCTCGGCGAATTCCGCCCGTCGTAGGCGAACGCCCGAGCGCATACAACCGAAATCAAGGAGGAGCATGCTGTGAACGCCACCGAAACCCTGGACCCCGCGTCCGCCGAAGAACGGCAGGTCATGTCGAAGATGGCGCGGCGCCTGCTGCCGATCCTCGTCGTGATGTTCCTGATCGCGTTCATCGACCGTCAGAACGTCGGCTTCGCGAAGCTGCAGATGGTGCACAGTCTCGGCATGACGGAGGCCGCGTTCGTCCTCGCGTCGTCGCTGTTCTTCATCGGCTACCTGCTGTTCGAGGTGCCGAGCACGCTCGCGCTGCATCGCTACGGCGCACGCGTGTGGCTCGCGCGGATCATGCTGACCTGGGGCCTGATTACCGTGCTGATGGGCTTCACGACGTCGATGCCGGTGTTCTGCGGGCTGCGCTTCGCGCTCGGCATCGCCGAGGCCGGTTTTTATCCGGGCGTCATCTACTACCTGACGCTGTGGTTCCCGCAGAGCTACCGCGCGAAGGTGCTCGGCATCTTCACGCTCGGCAGCGCGCTCGCGAACATGCTCGGCTCGCTGGTCGGCGGCTGGCTGCTGAGCCTGAACGGCGTGTGGGGGCTCGCGGGCTGGCAATGGGTGTTCGTGGCGACGGGCATCCCGGCGGTGGTGGTCGCGATCGTCGTGTTCCGCGTGCTGCCGGCTTCATATCGCGATGCGCGCTTCCTCGACAAGCGCGAGAAGCAGGTGGTCGCGGCCGCGCTCGAACGCGAGCAGCCCGCGCACGCGGAACATGGGCAGCCGTGGAAGGCGCTGCTCGATCCGCGCGTGATGCTGTTCGCGGCGACCTACATGCTGATGTCGACGTCGCTGTATGGCGTGACGTACTGGCTGCCGACGCTCGTGAAGTCGTTCGGCGTGTCGAGCAGCACGAACGGCCTGCTCAGCATGCTGCCGTGGGCGCTGGCCGTGCTGCTGCTGGTCTGGCTGCCGTCGAAGCTGCGCCGCGCGAAGAGCATCCTGCGCACGATCGCGATCGTCGCGGCGCTCGGCGCGCTCGGGTTCCTGCTGAGCCTGGTGCTGCCGTCGACGCCGCTGCGCTTCGTCGCGCTGGTGCTCGGCGGCGCGTGCATCCCGCTGCTGTATCCGTGCTTCTGGTCGATGCCGCCGCGCTACTTCACCGGCGCGCGCGCGGCGGCGAGCGTCGCGGCGATCAACTCGATCGGCAACCTCGGCGGCTTCTTCAGCCAGAACCTGATGCCGTTCGCGGGGAAGGTGACCGGCACCGCGTTCGGGCCGATGATCGTGCCGATCGTGTGCCTCGCGTTGCTCGGGGCCGGTGCGCTGGTTGCGTGGACGCGGTCGGAGCGGGGGATGGTGACGGTGGGGGTGTGAGGGGGCGGGGCGCGTGTCGGTCGGCACGCCTCGGCTGCAGGGCCCGCCGGACGATTCGGCACCGGCACGACGGTATGCCGATCGGACGACTGCGCATCCATCAGCCGATGTGCTACCATGCATTACAAATGTAATGCAGGAGGATGCGATGAAAACCGCGACCATGCCGGCCCTGCGCGTCGATCCGGAATTGCGCGACGCGGCCGAATCCGTGCTGGACGAGAACGAAACGCTATCGGCGTTCATGGAAGCGGCGTTGCGCGACGGCATCGCGCGTCGGCGATTCCAGCGGGAGTTCATTGCCCGCGGCCTTGCGTCTCGTGATGAAGCGCGTCGCACCGGCGAGTATTTCGACGCTGACGAAGTGCATGCAGAACTTGAAGGGATGCTGAACGCCTCGCGCATGGCGAGGAAAGCAGTTTGAGATATCAGGTGCGATACACGCGCGCGGCGCGTGAGGACCTGATGCGGTTGTACAGGTTTTTGCTCGAGCGGGATGCGCAAGCCGCGGCACGGGCGCTGGAAGCGATCGAGCAGGGTGTTTCCGTGCTGCGAAATTTTCCGTTCAGTTGCCGAAAGGCCGATGCCGCGAATCCCTTCTTGCGTGAGCTGATCATCTCGTTCGGGGCATGGGGCTACGTGATGCTGTTCGAGATCGAGTACTCGGAGCAAGTGACCATTCTGGCAGTCCGACATCAACGGGAAGACGACTACCATTGACGGAAGGCAGTCGTGCTGCCGATTGCCGCCATGCATCCCATTCGTGCCGTTGATCGCGCGGCCGCGTTCGGTTCCGCGCCTACCGCCACCTCCGCTAATCCGCGTGTCCTGTCGTAGGCCCACCGACCGCGAACGCCACCTGCGCCCCATCGAGCGGAATCCGCACCGACACCCTCGTCCCCTTTCCCGGCGCGGTATCGATCGTCAACATCCCCCCCACCAGATACGCCCGCTCGCGCAGCCCGACGAGCCCGAACGAGGTCGGCTTGCGCGGATCGCCGGGATCGAAGCCCGCGCCGTCGTCGCGGATCGTCAGCGCGATGTCGCCGCCGCCGCACGCCAGATCCACGTCGACCTGCGAGGCCGCCGCATGCCGCGCGACGTTCGCCAGCGCTTCCTGCGCGATGCGGAACACGGCCGTCGCGTACGGCTCCGCGAGGTTCTGCTCGGGCGGGTCGACGCGCAGCGTGCAGGCGATGCCGTGCCGCTGCCGGAAGTCCTGCACGAGCCACTGCATCGCCGCGGCGAAGCCGAGATCGTCGAGCATCAGCGGCCGCAGGTCGGACGCGATGCGCCGCGTCGCGGCCACCGCGCCGCGCGCGAGCCCGTGCATCGCCGCGATCTTGCGGGCAAGCATCGCATCGTCCTGCGGCACGCGATCGATCAGCCATTCGAGATCGTTCTTCAGCGTCGCGAGCGTCTGCGCGAGTTCGTCGTGCAGCTCGCGCGCGATGCGGCGCTGCTCGGCTTCGCGCGCGCTCGCGCTGATCGCCGAAATCTCCCGCAATTCCTCGCGCGACGCCTGCAAGGCCCGCTCCGCGCGCACGCGTTCCTCGACCTCGCGCCGCAGGTCGCGGTTCGACGCGCTGAGCTGCGCGGTGCGCGCGGCGACACGCTGCTCGAGCCGTTCGTTCGCGTCGTTCAGCTCCGCCGTCTTCTGCAGCACGAGCTGATGCTCGTGCCGTTCGCCGGCGAGCGCGCGCGCCGTGCGCGCATGCAGCCGGCCGTTCTCGAACAGCAGCGCGAACAGCACGACGCTCGACGCGACGAACCCGTAGATGCGCCCCGCGTAGAAGCCGAGATCGAAGCGCCCATGATTCAGCATCGCCGACAGCGCAATGTCGAACAGCCACGCGACCGTCACGATCATCACCCACAGATCGAGCACCGAGTGGCGCCGCCGGCGGCGCCACATCAACGCGAGCGCGACCACGTTCAGCGCCCAGACGGCGACGACGGGGCTCAGCAGCGGCTCGATCATCCAGTTGCCGCGCATGACGCGCGGCAGGTAGGCGTGGCCCGCCGTCGTGAACACCGCGATCGCGACGGTCGCGAGCAAGGTCGCGACGACGCAGCCCGCGATCGGCACCGCCGCATGGCTGGCCGGCTTCGGCGGCGTGCGCGGGGCGTCGCGCAGCAGCGCATAGCACGCGACCACGAGCGGGAAGCCGCCGTGCCAGAACATGTAGAGCCATGCGGTGGTCTGCTCGCCCGCGTGCAGCAAACCGGTGGGCGCGAACAGGCCGGGGAAGGTCAGCATGTGCACGCCGGCCATGAAGCCCGTGAACAGGTAGCCGGCCGCGAGCACCAGCAGCGCCCGCTCGCGCAGGATCGCGAACTGGCCGAGCAGCAGGCCGGCCGTCGCCATGTCGTTGACGAGGATCGCCGTCTGGTAGACCGGGATGAACCCCCACTCCCGCGCGAGCGGAATCGGCGCGAACGGCACGAGCGCGACGAAGATCGCCGCCGACACGATGACCGTCGCGAGCGCGAGCCGCCGCTCGCGCGGCCCCGGCGGCAGCGACGACATGAACATCCGCGACGGGTCCGTCTCGGCGTCGCGGGCGGCGGCATCCACCTGCGGCGGCGGATCGTCCGGCCGCGTGGAGTCGTGCTGGGGCGTCGCGGCGTGCGTCATGCGTCGTCCAGGTCGATGCCGAGGCCGTGGCGCACCGCATAACGGATCAGCGCCGCGTCGTGCGGCAGGTCCATCTTCTCGAGAATGCGCATCTTGTAGGTGCTGACGGTCTTGGCGCTCAGCGCGAGCGCGCCCGCGATTTCCGTGACGGTCTGCCCGGCGACGATGCGGCGCATCACGTCGAACTCGCGCGCGGACAGCCGCTCGTGCGGTAGCGTCTCGGCGGGCGCGTGCAGGGTGCGCGCGAGGCTTTCCGCCGCCGACGGGCTGACGTAGAGGCCGCCCGCCGCCACCTTGCCGACCGCCGCGACCAGCTCGGCGGTCGCGCTGTCCTTCGTCAGGTAGCCGGTCGCGCCGGCCTTGAACGCGCGCGCCGCGTACTGCTCCTCCGTATGCATCGTGAGCACGAGCGTGCGCAGCGCGGGCGCGTGGGTCTTGATCATCCGGATGAGCTCGATGCCGGTCGGCGCGGGCATCGACAGGTCGAGCAGCAGCACGTCGGCCGCGCCGCGCTCGGCGAGCGCGAGCGTGGTCGCCCCGTCGCTCGCTTCGCCGACGATTTCGAAACCGCCGGCCGTCTCGAGTATGTGACGCAGTCCGTCTCGCATGACTGCGTGGTCGTCGGCCAGAATCACCTTGATCATGGAGCGGTCCTCTTGGCGGGATGACGCTTCGGTGCGCGATGGCGCGGGTGTCGTGGAGACGGTTTCCCCCGGAAGGCCGGGCCGCGCGAAGTCGGCGCGCCGGCCGTTCATCCGATCAATATATTCCGCCTGACCGAAAAACGGTAAACGTTGGCGAAATTTTCTGCGACGCAGCAGGTGAAATCGATAACGGGACGAAATAATCCGGGGAGCTTGCGATCGGCGGCGCGGCCGCAGTTCAATGATCTGATGATTGGCGCGAATCGGCCGCCGAAGCGGCGCTGCTCGTCCGCTGAATCGCGCTCCGCATCGCACCCTGAATTGCATCGCCCGCCAGGACGGGCCGCCGGCGGCACGCCCCGGTTCGGGACTACACTGAGTTCGACGCCGACCCCACCCTGCGAGGAGAGCCGTCGATGATCGATCTCGCCGCCATCCTGCCGGCCGCGCTGCTCGCTGCGGTCGCGTGGCGACGCGGGGCCGCCGTTCGACAGGACACCCGATGAGCGAAACGATCCATGCGTGGCTTGCCGCCGTCGGCGCGCATCCGGCGCTCGTGCTCGTCATCGTATTCGCGACCGCGTGCGCGGAGGCGATCGCGCTGGTCGGCACGGTCGTGCCGGCCGGCGCGGTGATGTTCGCGGCCGGCGCGCTGATCGGCGCGGGCGCGCTCGACGGCTGGGCGACGATCGGCGTCGCGGTGGCCGGCGCGGTGGTGGGCGACGGCATCAGCTACGAGCTCGGCCGCCGCTATCGCAGCGCGGTCCGCAACTGGTGGGCGCGGCTCGGCCACGCCGCGGCGTACGAGCGCGGCGAGCAGTTCGTGCTGCGCCACGGGATGAAGAGCATCGTGCTCGCGCGCTTTCTCGCGCCGGTGCGCGCGGTCGTGCCGGTGGTGGTCGGCTGCGCGTCGCTGCCGCGCCGGACGTTCTATCCGGTGAACGTCGGCTCGGCGCTCGTATGGGCGCCGGTGCACGTCGCGCCGGGCATCGCGTTCGGCGCGTCGGCCGCGCTTGCCGAAGCGGTCAGCACGCGGGTCGCCGCGATCCTGCTGGTCGTCGCGGCGCTGGTCGCGGCCGTGTGGTTCGGCGTGCGCGTCGCGCTGCAGCGCGGCGTGCCGCTGCTGCACCGCGCCGCATTGGCCGCGTGGCACGCGCTCGCGCATCGCTGGCCGTGGCTGGTCGCCCGGCTTCGCGGGCTCGTCGCGCGCGTGCGCCGGTTGCCCGGCGCGATCCCGGTGCTCGCGCTGCTGTTCGTCGGCAGCGTCTGGTTGTTCGCGGGGATCGTGCAGGACGTCGTCGCGAACGATCCGCTGATGGGCGTCGACACCACGCTGTACGGATCGCTGCTGAACCTGCGCACGCCGCCCGTCGATGCCGCGATGCGCGCGGTCGCGGTGCTCAACGGCCGCGACGTCGGCCTGATCGTCGCGGCCGCGTTCCTCGTGTGGCTGGTGATCCACCGCTGCTGGATGACGGCCGTGTGGTGGATCGCGACGGTCGGCGTCGCCGTCGTGATGGTGCCGGCGTTCGGCGCCGGCACGAACGGCGCGACGCCCGCGAACCTCGCGCCCGGCAGCCCGCACGTGCCGCTGCCGGACGCCGACGCGGCGTTCGGCATCCTCGCGAGCAGCTTCATGGGCTGGGTGCTGACGCGCGGCCGTGGCGCGCTGTGGCGCACCGGCGTCGTGACCGCGATCATGCTGTGGATCGTGCTCGGCGGCTTCGCGCGGCTGTACCTGGGCGACACGTGGCTGTCGGGGCTGCTCGGCGGCTGGAGCCTCGGGCTCGCGTGGTTCGCGCTGCTGGCCGGCGCGTATGCGTACGGGCACGTGCGCGACGAAGTGCAGCCGCGGGGCGCGCTCGTCGCGGTCGTCGTGGTGCTGGCGACGGCGGGCGTCTGGACGGTGCCGGCCGCGTGGCAGGCCGACCGGGACCCGCGCGCGCACAGCCGCGTGGTCGCGATGACGGTCGACCAGTGGATGCGCGGCGGCTGGCAGCGCGTGCCGACGCGGCGCACCGAGATCAGCGGCGATCGCGAGGAATTCCTGCCGCTGCAGTGGTGCGTCGCCGCCGACGTGCTCGCCCGGCATCTCTCGCACGCGGGCTGGCAGCGCGCGACGCCGTGGTCGCTGCAGACCGCGCTGCGCTGGCTGGTGCCGCAGGCGCCGGCCGACGGGCTGCCGGTGCTGCCGCGCTATTCGCAGGGCGTGGGCACGCGGCGCGTGTTCGTGCGCGCCGATCCCGGCCAGCCGGACAGCCGGCTCGTGCTGCGCTTGTGGCGCTATCCGTATGTGCTGCAGGATGCGCAGGGCACGCGGGCGCTGTGGTACGGCGCGCTGTATCGCGAGACGCTGCACCGCCCGGCCGGGCTGATGACGATCGTGCGCACCGCGACGATCGAGCGCGCGCCGGACATCGCACAGGCGCTCGCGATCGACGCGACCGTCGTGCATCCGCCGGCGGGCACGCCGTCGGCGCCGGCCGACGTGCTGCTGGTGTGGATGGCGGCGCGGTGAACGCGCACGGCGCTCACGCGCGGGGGCTGGCTTCCGGCTCGACGGTCAGGCGCAGGCCGACGGTCTTGAGCACCGCGATCAGGGTTTTCAGTGTCGGGTTGCCGTTGGGCGACAGCGCGCGGTAGAGCGCCTCGCGGCTGATGCCGGCTTGCGCCGCGACCGCGCCGAGGCCGCCGTAGGCTTCGGCGACGGTGCGCAGCGCGAGCAGGCCGGCCGCGCGATCGTCGGGATCGTCGAGCGACGCCATCGCCGCCTTCAGGTATTCGACCGCCAGTTCGCGATCGGCGCGCAGCTCCGCGAGTTCGGCGTCGTGGTGCGACACCGCGCCTTTGAGTGGGCTCAAGCTTGCCTCCGTTTCCATTCCGTCCAGATTGCCTTCGCGTGCCCGATGTCGGCCGCCTGGCTGCCTTTGTCGCCGCCGGTCAGCAGCAGGACCACCGCCTTGCCGTGCCGGCCGCAGTACACGCGGTAGCCGGCGCCGACGTGAATGCGCAGTTCGATCACGCCGTCGCCAACCGGCTTGCAGTCGCCGAAATGGCCCATCTGCACCTGGCGCAGGCGAACGCGGATCCGGGCCTGCGCGACCTTGTCGCGCACGGCGAGCAGCCATTCGGTAAAGGGTTCGCGACCGTCGTCGCATCGATGGCGAAGCAGTTCGATGACAGGCAGCATTGTAACTTATAAGCTACAGAAAGAGAATGAAAGGAGCCGACCTCGAAACGTGCCGGGGGCGGCACGCATGCAAAGCAAAAGGCGCTGCAGCCGGGCGGCTGGCAGCGCCTTTCGTTGCGGGCTTCGGACGATGAAACCCGCTAACCGGACGAAGTCGATTCTTTCATTCGTTACGAACTGCCTGCTATTGGCCGGACGGCCAACGTTACCGCGCACCAATCACGCCGTCGCCGCCACCCGTTCCCGCGCGAACCCCGCGAGCGTGCGCAGCGCCTCCCGCGCCGAGCGCAGATAGAACGACTGCAGATGGAACACGTGCCAGCGCGCCTGGTGCACCTCGAGCCGGCACGGCACGCCGCACGCGAGCGCGTGATTCGCGAGCCGCACCGAATCCGACAGCAGCACTTCCTGGTCGCCGGCCTGGATCAGCATCGGCGGCAGGCCGCGCAGGTCGGTGTCGAGCGGGCCGCGCGCCGTGGCCGCGCCGGCGCCGTGATACCAGCGCAGCCCCTGTTCGAGCCAGCCGCGCCGGATCATCGGGTCGTCGCCGCGCCGCGTTGCGAGCGTTTCGCCGCCGAGCGCCGCGTCGGTGACGGGCGAGATCAGCAGCAGCCCGGCCGGCGCGGGCTCGCCGCGCTCGCGCAACGCGATCGCGAGCGCCAGGGCGAGCGCGCCGCCCGCCGAATCGCCGGCGACGACGATGCGCGACGGCGCATGCCCCTGCGCGCGCAGCGCGGCATACGCGGCCAGCGCATCGTCGAGCGCGGCCGGGTGCGGATGCTCGGGCGCGAGCCGGTAGTCGGGCGCCCAGACCGCCAGGCCCGATTCGTCGGCGAGCCGCGTCGTCACGCTGCGGTGCGTGCCGGGCCCGCCGACGCAGAACGCGCCGCCGTGCAGATAGAGGATCGCGCCGCCGCTGTCGCCGCGTTTCGGCGCGACGACCTCGGCCGGCACGCCGCCCGCCTGCGTGCGATAGCGGATCATCCCGCCGACGCCGGGCATCAGCGGCGCCAGCAGCCCGACGACGCGCCGCTGCACGCCGATGCCGAACGGCGGCCCGATCAGCGACCGGAAGCCGACGCGCAGGAAGCCGCGCAGGAGCCCCGCGTTGAGCGTTTCCAGCGCGCCCTTCGGCGCGGCGACGGCGACGCTGCCCGCGCGCCCCGCCGCGCCCGGCAGCACGCTCGAGAAGCGGTATGCGGCGAGGCCGGAGCGGCGCGCGAGCCACCGGTACGTCAGCGTGAAGCCCGGCCAGTTGGTGCTGTTGTGGCCGGACGCGTCGACATACCAGCTCTTGCAGCCGCTCCACACCGAGCCCGCGAGGCGCTGCTGGACGTGCACGTTGTAGCGCCGGTAGCGGCCCGCGTCGACGTCGATCGCGCTCGCGCCGGCCTGCCGCATCGCGCGCACGCAGCGCATCACGTGCGCGATCTGGCTTTCGAGCATGTAGACGATCGAGTTGTGGCCGAGGTTGGTGTTCGGGCCGTACAGCATGAAGAAGTTCGGGAAACCCGGCACCGTCATCCCGAGATACGCCCGCGCGCCGCGCCGCCACGCGTCGTTCAGGTCGAGCCCGCCGCGGCCGGTGATGCGCATCGGCGACAGGAACTCGGTGGCCGCGAAGCCGGTGCCGTAGACGATCGCATCGACCGGATGATGCGTGCCGTCGGCGGTCTCGATCCCGTGTTCGGTCACGCGGCGGATGCCTTGCGTCACCAGCTCGACGTTGGGCCGGGCGATCGCCGCCAGGTAGTCGCTCGACAGCAGGATGCGCTTGCAGCCGATCGGATAGTCGGGCGTCAGGCGTTCGCGCAGCGCCGCGTCGGGCACTTGCCGCGCCAGCAGCTTGCGAAACGGCCGGCCGACCGCGACGTCCATCAGGCCGTTCAGCCGCGTGAACGCGATCGCGCGCGATTCGTAGCGCAGGTAGATCGCCGCGCGGTGCAGCTTCATCGCCCACGGCAGCCGCCGGAACAGCGCCTGTTCCCACCGCCGGTACGGGCGGTCCGGGCGCGGCATCAGGTAGGCGGGCGAGCGCTGGAACACCGTCAGCGACTTCACGGCCCCCGCGATGGCCGGCACGAACTGGATCGCCGATGCGCCGGTGCCGACCACCGCGACGCGCTTGCCGGCGAGCGGATACGCGTGGTCCCAGTGCGCGGAGTGGAACGCGTGGCCGCGGAACGTTTCCATGCCCGGCAGCGTCGGCAGTGCGGGGCGGCTCAACTGCCCCGTGCCGCTGACGAGCAGTGCGGCGCTCAGCTCGGTGCCGTCCGCGAGCGTCACGCGCCACAGCGCATGCGGCTCGTCGTAGCGCGCATGCGCGACTTCCGCGCCGAAGCGCAGGTGCCGCGCGAGCCCGTACTTGCGCGCGCAGTGCTGCAGGTACGCGTGGATTTCCGCTTGCGGCGCGAACGTGCGCGACCAGCGCGGGTTCGGCTCGAACGAGAACGAGTACAGGTGCGAGGGCACGTCGCACGCGGCGCCCGGGTAGCTGTTGTCGCGCCACACGCCGCCGACGTCGTGCACGCGCTCGAGGATCACGAAGTCGTGCATGCCTTCGCGTTGCAGCGCGATGGCCATGCCGATGCCGGCGAAGCCCGCACCGATGATGATGGCGGCCAGCGGCGCGGCGGCAGCGGCGGCGTCGGGTGCGGTGGACTCAGGCGAGTGCATGGCGGATGTCCTCGGGTTGGGCGGGGCGGGTAGGGGCGGCGTCGGAGGTGGGCGCAGCCTCGGTTTGCGCGTCGGCGTTCGCCTCGGCACGCGGCTGGATCGACACGCGGCTCGCGCCGCGCATCAGGTCGACCGCCTTCTCGGCGATCATGATCGTCGGCGCGTTGGTGTTGCCGCCGATCAGCGTCGGCATCACCGACGCATCAACGATGCGCAGCCCCTGCAGCCCGCGCACGCGCAGCTGCGGATCGACGACCGCGAGCGCGTCGCGCCCCATCCGGCAGGTGCCGACCGGGTGGTACACGGTGTCGGTGCGTTGCCGCAGCACGTCGCGAATCTCGTCGTCGGTCGTCACGTTCGCGGTGAACAGATCGCGCGTGCTCCAGCCGGCGAGCGCGGGCGCCTGCATCAGCCGGCGCGTGAGCTTGAAGCCCGCGACCATGTCGTCGAGGTCGCGCGGATCGTCGAAGAACGCCGGATCGATGCGCGGCGCCGCGAGCGGATCGGCGCTCTGCAGCGTGACTGCGCCGCGGCTGCGCGGGCGCAGCAGGCACACGTGGCACGACATCCCGTGGCCGGTGTGGAGCCGGCGCGCATGGTCGTCGACGAGCGCGACGACGAAATGCAACTGGATGTCCGGCGCGTCGAGTTCGGCGCGCGTCTTCAGGAAGCCGCCGCCTTCCGCGAAGTTCGACGTCAGCATGCCGCGCCGCTCGCGGCGAAAGCGCAGCAGCTCGCGCAGCATGCGCAGGCCGCCGCCCGCCGACACGCCCAGCGTGTCGACGCTGCGCGTGCGATAGCCGAAGATGAAATCCGGATGATCCTGCAGGTTGCGGCCGACGCCGGGCAGGTCGGCGAGCGTGCGGATGCCGACGCGCGCGAGCTCGGCGGCCGGGCCGACGCCGGACAGCATCAGCAGTTGCGGCGTCTGGAACGCGCCCGCGGCCAGCACGACTTCGCGCCGCGCACGCAGCGTGCGGACTTCGCCGTGCTGCCGCACCTCGACGCCGATCGCGCGCGTGCCGTCGAACAGGATTCGCAGCACCTGCGCGTGCGTCTCGACCGTGAGGTTGTCGCGGCGGCCGACGTGCGGCAGCAGGTACGCGCGCGCGGCGCTCCAGCGCTCGCCGTGCTTCTGCGTGACCTGGTAGAGGCCGATGCCTTCCTGCTGCGCGCCGTTGAAATCGTCGGTCAGCGGCAGGCCCGCCTGGCGGGCCGCTTCGAGGTAGCGCGCATGGAACGGGTTGCCGGTGCGCAGGTCGCTGACCCACAGCGGGCCGTCGCGGCCGTGCCACGCGTCGTCGAAGCGCTCGTTGTGCTCGCTGAGCCGGAAATACGGCAGCACGTCGTCGAAGGCCCAGCCGTCGTTGCCGAGCGCGGCCCAGTGGTCGTAGTCGCTGCGGTGGCCGCGGATATAGACCATCGCGTTGATCGCGGACGAGCCGCCGAGCGCCTTGCCGCGCGGCTGGTAGCCGCGGCGCCCGCCGAGCCCCGGCTGCGGCACGGTCTCGAACGCCCAGTTGTTGATGCGGGTAGGCATCATCGCGACGGCGCCGGTCGGCACGTTGACGAGCGTGCCGTCGCCGCGGTTGCCGGCCTCGAGCACGCAGACGGTGACGTCCGGGCGCTCGGTCAGCCGCCCCGCGACGACGCAGCCGCCCGATCCGCCGCCGACGACGATGTAGTCGAATGTTCTGGTCATGGAATCGTTTCCGGAAAGGCGGCGGTCAGGCGGCGCGCGACGGTGCGCGGCGTGCGGCGACGGCGGCAGGCGGGTTCGAATGCATGGTGTCTCCTAGGGCGGTCATGGGAGTCGTTCGGCGACGACTGGATGACGCCGATGGTGCGTGCCGCGTGGGAAAACACCAATGCTGCGACGGGACAATTGTTTTAGTATTTGGGCCAAATCGGCGCTTCGAGGGTATCTCCGCATGAGCTTCTGGGACTACACCCGAAGTCCGGCCAGCGCCCGGCTGCTGGCCGATTTCGGCGATGAGCGCGGCGTGTCGCGCGCGAAGCTGCTCGCCGGCACGGGGCTGTCGGACGCGCAGCTCGACGACCCGAACGCGGAGGTGACGGCCGCGCAGGAACTGCGCGTCACCGGCAACCTGCTGCGCCTGCTCGGGCATCCGCCGGGCCTCGGCTTCGAGGTCGGGCGGCGCTATCACTTCTCGGCTTACGGCGTGTGGGGCTACGGGCTGATCGCGAGTGCCACCACGCGCGACGCGCTCGCGCTGGCGATGCGCTTTCTGCCGCTCACTTATGCGTACACGGTGATCACGTACCGCGAGGACGACGACGGCTGCGTGCTGAATTTCGGCGCGCCCGAGCTGGCCGGGGAGCTGAGCCGGTTCGTCGTGGAGCGCGACATGACCGCGGCGACCGTGCTGATGGAGGAAATCGGCGGCCCGGATTTCACGCTGTCGCGGTTTACGTTGCAGGCCGATCGTCCGGCGACGGCGGCGACGGCGGCGCGGGGCGCGGCGCCGTCCGTTTCCGTGCCGCGGATCGCCGGCGTCGAACCCATGTTCGGCGCGCGCTCGAACTGCATTGCGTTCTCGCGCGCATATCTCGACCGGCCGCTGCCGCATGCGAATCCGCTCACGGTGTCGATGTGCGAGCAGATGTGCGGCCGCCTCGTGGAAGCGCGGCGCGCGCATGTCGGCACCGCAGCGATGATCCGCGATTACCTGAGCGCGACGCCGGGCGCGGCGCCGTTCTCGCTCGAGGACATGGCGCGGCTGATGAACACCAGCGCGCGCACGCTGAAGCGGCGGCTGCAGGACGAGGGCACGACGTTCCGCACGCTGCTCGCCGAGTCGCGCGGCGCGATGGCCGAAACGCTGCTCGGCGACGCGCGGTTGACGCTGACCGACGTGGCCGAGCGGCTCGGGTTCAGCGATCTGTCGAGTTTTTCGCAGGCGTTCAAGCGGTGGTATGGGGTGGCGCCGGGGGCGTTTCGGAGGGGGGCGCGGCGCGACGTGGATGGCGGCTGATGGCGTCGCATCGCCGCAAGCGGTGACAGGGCGCGTCAGCCCCCCGCCTCCCGATGAAACAACCCCAGAAACTGCTGCGCCGGCACCGACAGCGGCCGATCCCGCCGCACGAGGCTCCCATACGACGGCAGCTTCTGCCCAAGCGTGTAATCGACGATCGCGACCATCCCGTGCGCGGCATTGAGCGCGGCGACCGTCTGCGGAATCACGCCGAGCATCCGTGAGCGGTCGACGAGGTTCATCGTCGTGAGGATCGAGCCCGTCTCGATCAGCCCGCGCGGCATCGGCTGGTGATGCATCCGGAACTCGCGCTCGACCACTTCGCGCGCGGGGCTGCCGGCCGGCTGCAGGATCCACGGATAGTCGAGCAGCGCCGCGAATTCGACGCGCTCCCGGCCGACCAGCGGATGGTCGCGGCCCGCGACGATCGCGAGCGCCTCGTCGTCCACCGCGCGGAATTCGCAATCCGCGCCGACATCGCGCCCGATCACCACTTCGAGCACGCCTTCCTGCAGCTGCGGCATCAGCTTGTCGCTCGTATCGACCGCGATGTCGATCGCGAGCAGCGGAAAGCGCGCCTTCAGCTGCACGAGCGCCTCAGTGAGCCGCCCGGGCGCGGCCGCCATGATGCTGCCGATCGCGAGCCGCCCCGCGCTGCCGAGCTGCAGCTCGGCCAGCTCGCGGTTCAGCGCTTCCATGCTGCCACGTATCCCGCGAAAGTAGCCGAGCACCCGCTCGCCGGCCGGGTTCAGCACCAGCCCGCGCCCGACGCGCTCGAACAGCGGCTGGCCGAGCGCGTCCTCGAGCTCGCGCAGCATCTTGGTCGCGGCCGGCTGCGTGAGGCCGAGCCGGTCGGCGGCAGCGCGCAGCGTCGAGCATTCCTCCACCGCCAGCAGCAGCGCGACCTGGCGCATCCGCAACCGGTTCAGCAACTGCGGCGTCGAGTCCTTCCGGTCGATCGAACCCAATCTGATTACCTCAGGTTATCAATTCATCAAGAGTTTTCAATTTACCGGTGCGTTCCGTCTACCTAGCATGAACCCCACATGACGAACGGCCGGTTGCCGGCCAGACAGCACAGGAGACGACCATGCAGACGAATTCGGCCACCCCCGCCCGCGGCCCGGCCCGCGCCGGAGCCCGCGCATGACGGCCGCCCCGGCATTGCCCGTCGTCGCGCTGACGCTCGGCGACCCGGCCGGCATCGGCCCCGAGCTGATCGCGAAGCTGCTCGCGCGCCCCGACGCCACGTCGCGCGCCAATCTGGTGCTGATCGGCGACCGCTGGCTGTGGGAAGCCGGGCAGCGCGTCGCGGGCGTGCGGGTCGAGCTGGAACCGGTGGCGTCGCTCGCCGCCGTGCGCGAGCGGCCGTCGTGCGCGCGGCCGGCCTTCGTCGCGGTCGATACCGTCGATCCGGCGCAGGTCACGGCGAGCCGGGCCGGCGCCGCCGGCGGCCGCTCGGTGCTCGACGTGCTGAACCGCTGCATGGACGCCGCGCGCGCCGGCGACGTCGACGCGATCTGCTTCGCGCCGCTCAACAAGCACGCGATGAAGCTCGGCGGCCTGCGGCACGAGGACGAGCTGCACCACTTCGCCGAATACCTCGGCGTGACCGGCTACTTCTGCGAATTCAACACGCTCGGCGAACTGTGGACCGCGCGCATCTCGTCGCACATTCCGCTGAAGGACGCGGCCCGCTACCTGTCCGTCGAGCGGATCGAACAGGCCTCCGAACTGATTTACCGCGCGCTGCTTGCGAACGGCGTCGCGGCGCCGAAGGTCGCGATCGCCGCGTTCAACCCGCACGGCGGCGACGGCGGCAGCTGCGGCCGCGAGGAGATCGACGTGATCGAACCGGCGGTGCGCGCGCTGCAGGCGCGCGACTGGCCGACCGACGCGCCGTTCCACGGCCCGTTCCCGGCCGACACGATCTTCCTGAAGGCGCAGGCCGGCGACTACCAGGCGATCGTCACGATGTATCACGACCAGGGGCAGATCGCGATCAAGCTGCTCGGCTTCTCGCGCGGCGTGACCGTGCAGGGCGGCCTGCCGGTGCCGATCACGACGCCCGCGCACGGCACCGCGTACGACATCGCGGGGCGCGGCACGGCCGACGTCGGCGCGACCTGGCAGGCGCTGCAGATCGCGTGCCGGATGGGCGCCGCGCACCGCCGGCAGACCACGTCCGCGTGAGGGCCATCCGCCACCAACCCATTCAGAACCGAACACCCGGAGACAACCCCATGAAGATCAAGGCCGTACGCGCACGCGTGTACCAATGGAAAGGCAAGACGGTGCCGCCGCAGGGCAACTTCTGCTCGAACGCGATGGACCTGCTGTATGCGCCGCAGGAGACGATGAGCACGTTCCGCTTCCACGCGTGGACGGTGGTCGAAGTGGAGACCGACGACGGCATCGTCGGGCTCGGCAACGTCGCGCTCGCGCCGCACGTCGCGAAGGCGATCGTCGACCAGTACCTCGCGCCGCTCGTGATCGGCCAGGACCCTTGGGACTACGAATACCTGAACCAGCGGATGTACCGCGCGACCCACGCATGGGGCCGCAAGGGCATCGGCATGGCGGCGATCTCGGCGGTCGACATCGCGATCTGGGACATCCTCGGCAAGAGCGTCGGCAAGCCCGTGTTCAAGCTGCTCGGCGGCCGCACGAAGGAGAAGATTCCCTGCTACTACTCGAAGCTGTACCGCACCGACCTGCGCGAGATGCAGGCGGAAGCGCAGCGCTATCTCGACGAAGGCTTCCGCGCGTTCAAGATGCGCTTCGGCTACGGGCCCGCGCACGGGCAGCAGGGGGTGGCCGAGAACCTGAAATCGGTGGCGGCGATCCGCGAGGTGATCGGCTATGACAACGACCTGATGCTCGAATGCTACATGGGCTGGAACCTCGAGTATGCGAAGCGCATCCTGCCGAAGCTCGAGAAATACCAGCCGCGCTGGCTGGAAGAACCGGTGATCGCCGACGACCTCGACGGCTACGCGGAGCTGAACCGGCTCACGAGCATCCCGATCTCCGGCGGCGAGCACGAGTTCTCGCTGTACGGCTTCAAGCAGCTGCTGGACCGCAAGGCCGTGTCGGTCGTGCAGTACGACACGAACCGCGTGGGCGGCATCACGATGGCGCACAAGATCAACGCGCTGTGCGAGGCGTACAGCGTGCCGGTGATCCCGCATGCGGGCCAGATGCACAACTACCACCTGACGATGAGCACGCTCGCGTCGCCGATGAGCGAGTACTTCCCGATGTTCGACGTCGAGGTCGGCAACGAGCTGTTCTATTACATCTTCGACGGCGAACCGGTGGCCGAGAACGGCTTCCTGCAGCTGCGCGACGACGCGCCCGGCCTCGGCCTTACGCTGAAGACCGAATTCCTCGACCAGTTCGACATCGTGGAGTGACCATGCGTGCACGTTACCAGGGCGTCTTTCCGGTGGCGCCGACGATCTTCGCCGACGACGGCGCGCTTGATCTCGACGGCCAGCGCCGCGCGATCGACTTCATGATCGATGCCGGCTCGCACGGCATCTGCATCCTCGCGAACTACTCGGAGCAGTTTGCGCTCGGCGACGACGAACGCGACCTGCTGACCCGCACGGTGCTCGAGCACGTCGCCGGCCGCGTGCCGGTGATCGTCACGACGTCGCACTTCAGCGCGCGGATCTGCGCGGCGCGCAACCGGCGCGCGCAGGCCATGGGCGCGGCGATGGTGATGGTGATGCCGCCGTATCACGGCGCGACGTTCCGCGTGCCGGAGGCGTCGATTCACGCGTTCTTCCAACAAGCGAGCGACGGGCTCGACATCCCGCTGATGATCCAGGACGCGCCCGCGAGCGGCACGCCGCTGTCGGTCGACTGCCTCGCGCGGCTCGCGCGCGAGATCGACGCGGTGTCGTACTTCAAGATCGAGACGCCCGGCGCGGCCGCGAAGCTGCGCGAGCTGATCCGCGCGGGCGGCGATGCGATCGAAGGGCCGTGGGACGGCGAGGAGGGCATCACGCTGCTCGCCGATCTCGATGCGGGCGCGACGGGCGCGATGACGGGCGGCGGCTATCCGGACGGCATCCGCACGATCACCGACGCGTATTTCGCGGGCCGCCGCGATGAAGCGTGCGAACAGTACGCGCGCTGGCTGCCGCTGATCAACTACGAGAACCGGCAGGCCGGCTTCCTCGCGGCGAAGGCGCTGATGAAGGCGGGCGGCGTGATCGCGTGCGACCGGCCGCGCGCGCCGTGGCCCGACCTGCATCCGGATACGCGCGCGGGGCTGCTCGACGCGGCGCGGCGGCTCGATCCGCTCGTGCTGCGCTGGGGGCGCTAGGCGCACTGACCACCACACCGAACGGCCCGCCAGAAGGCCGCATGCATACCGACAAAGCCGAAAACGATTGGAGACACCATGACCACCCTGAACCACGCGAGCCCGGCCTACGATGCCGACGCCGCCACCCCCATTCCGCGCCGCCGCTGGCTGCGCGTGATCCCGCCGCTGCTGATGGCCTGCATCGTGTCGTACATGGACCGCGTGAACATCGCCTTCGCGATGCCGGGCGGGATGAACGCCGAGCTCGGCATCGGCGCGAGCATGGCCGGCCTCGCGGGCGGCATCTTCTTCTTCGGCTACCTGTTCCTGCAGATTCCGGGCGGGCGGCTCGCGGCGCTCGGCGGCGGCAAGAAGTTCATCGCGTGGTCGCTGGTGAGCTGGGCCGTGCTGTCGGCGCTGACGGGGCTCGTCACCGAAGCATGGCAGTTGCTGACGCTGCGCTTCCTGCTCGGTGTGGCGGAAGGCGGGATGCTGCCCGTCGTGCTGACGATGGTCAGCAACTGGTTTCCCGACCGCGAGCGCGGCCGCGCGAACGCGATGGTGATCATGTTCGTGCCGCTCGCGGGGATCATCACCGCGCCGCTGTCCGGCTTCATCCTCGCCGCGTACGACTGGCGCCACCTGTTCTACGGCGCGGGGCTGCTGTCGCTCGCGTTCCTCGCGATCTGGCTGCCGTTCGCCGACGATCGCCCGGAAACCGCGCGCTGGCTGTCGCCGCGCGAAAAGGCCTACCTCGTCGACGCGCTGCGCGCGGAGCGCGAAGCCGCACGCGGCAACGCGCAGCACACCGCGACGTCGTTCCGTGCGCTGCTGCGCGACGAGACGGTCTGGCGGCTCGTCGCGATCAATTTCTGCTACCAGGTCGGCATCTACGGCTATACGCTGTGGTTGCCGACGCTCCTGAAAAACCTCACCCATGGCGGGATGGCGCAGGTCGGGATGCTGGCGATCCTGCCGTACATCGGCACGATGCTCGGGATGAGCGTGACGTCGTATTTGTCGGACAAGACCGGCAGGCGGCGCCTGTTCATCGTGCTGCCGCTGCTCGGCTTCGCCGCGTGCCTGTTCCTGTCGGTGCGGTTCCAGTCGGCGACGTGGGTGTCGTATGCGTTCCTGATCGGCTGCGGCTTCTTCCTGCAGGCGGCGGCCGGCGTGTTCTGGGCGATCCCGCCGAAGCTGTGCAGCGTCGAGACGGCAGGCAGCGCGCGCGGGCTGATCAACGCGCTCGGCAACCTCGGCGGGTTCTGCGGCCCGTATGCGGTGGGCGTGCTGACCCAGCACGTGAGCGCGGCGGCCGGCGTGTACAGCCTCGCGGGCGCGCTCGCGGTGGCCGGGCTGCTGACCTTCACGCTGCCGAAGCGCTGCGAGGCGTGAACCGGCGCGGGAACGCACGAATTCGCCGCGGCCCGCGCGCCGCGGCGGCATGATCGAAGTACGGAGACACAACATGAACGACATCCTGCTGCTGGTGCAGAAGTGCGCCCATACCTTCAGCTTCTACGACCTCGACACGAAGACGGCGCTCAAGCACATCGTGCTGCCGAACTTCCCGCATGAATTCACCGTCGACGCGAGCAATCGCTTCGCCTACGTCGGCATCTTCGGGATCGAGACCGCGTGGTCGCGCGGCCACGAAGGCGACCACCGGATCGCCGAGATCGACCTCGCCGAGCGCACCCACACGCGCATGCTCGACCTGTGGCCGTACTACCGGCCGCACGGCATGGCGAGCGACCGCGAAGGGCGCCTCTATGCGATGAGCGAGGCGCACGACATGCTGCTCGTGTTCGACCGGCCGACCGAGCAGGCGGTGCCGAACCTCGCGGTGCCGTCCGGCGGCGTGAAGACGCACCTCGTGACGCTCACGCGCGACGCGAGCCGCGCATACGGCGTGCACCTGCTGTCGAACACGGTCACGCAGTTCCATCCGCGCGACGCGACGGTCGCGCCGCGCGCGGTGATGCCGGGGCCGCGCCCGGAAGGCAACGCGCTGTCGAGCGACGAGCGCACGCTGTTCGTCGCGAACCGCGGCGACGACACGCTGGTGGCGATCGACACCGACACGATGGCCTGCGGCCGCCGCGTGAAAACGCGCCACGACCCGAACCGCATCTATCGCACGAGCGCGCCGGACGGCCGCGACCTGCTGCTGCTGACCAATTCGGGCGAGCGCTCGATCTCGGTGTTCGACGCGCAGCAGCTCGAGGAGATCGAGCGCGTCGCGCTGCCCGCGAACCCGACCGCGCTGTCGTTCCATCCGTCGCGGCGCGCGGCCTACGTGTCGTTCCAGGACGACTACGTGCGCGAGCTCGATCTCGATGCGTGGCGCTTCGTCAGCGCACTGCCGACGCTGCGCGAGCCCGATGCGTCGTTCGTGCTCGCCGGCGCGCGCTGACATGCGCGGGGAGCCTTCGCCCGTCGCGCTGCCGGCGGCGCTCGTCGACGCGCATCATCATCTGTGGCGGCTCGGCGACGGCGCGCACTACCCGTGGCTGCAGGAGCGCTACGACCCGGCGCGCTTCATCCTCGGCGACTACGCGGCGCTGTGCCGCGATTTCGACGTGGACGACTACCGGCGGGCGGCACACGGCGCGCCGCTCGTCGCGAGCGTGCACGTCGAGGCGGAGCGCGCGCACGACGAGGCGCTCGCGGAAACGCGCTGGCTGCATCACGTCGCGGCCGCGCACGGGCTGCCGTCGGCGGTCGTCGCATGGGTCGACCTGCTCGCCGGCGACGCCGACGAGCGGCTCGCCGGGCAGGCCGCGTGGCCGCTGGTGCGCGGCGTGCGCTTCAAGCCGCGCATCGCGCCGGCGCCCGACGCGGCCGTGGACGGCCCCGGCACGCTGCGCGACGCGCGCTGGCCCGCCGCGCTCGAACGGCTCGCCGCGCATGGCCTCGGCTGGGATCTTCGGGTGCCGTTCTGGCATCTCGACGAAGCGGCCGCGCTGCTCGCGCGTGCGCCGGCCGTCGACGTGGTGCTCGAACACGCGGGGCTGCCGTGGGACCGCTCGGCGGCCGGGCTCGCGCGCTGGCGGCGCGGCATGGCGGCGCTCGCCGCGCTGCCGCGCGTGTCGGTGAAGCTGTCCGAGTTCGGACTGCGCGATGCCGCGTGGAACGACGCGGAGAACCGGCGGATCATCCGCGAGGCGATCGCGATCTTCGGCTGGGAACGCTGCCTGTTCGCGAGCAATTTCCCGGTGGCGGGGCTGCGGGTCACGTATCCCGCGTTGCTGCGCACCTTTGCCGCCGCGCTGGCGGACCTCGATGACGGCGCACGTCGAGCAATCTGGCATGACAACGCGATCCGGGTCTACCGGATCGACCTGAACGAACCGCACAAGCAGGCAGGTGGATGATGCAGATTTCCGGAGACATGTTGATCGGCCGCGCATCGGTGCGCGGCACGGCAGGGGCGCTGCGCGCGTTCGATCCCGCGCGCGGCGTCGAACTGGAACCCGAATTCGGCGCGGGCGATGCGGCCGACGTGGACCGCGCATGCACGCTCGCGGCGGCCGCGTTCGATCCGTTGCGCGCGGCGCCGCTCGACGTGCGCGCGCGTTTTCTCGACACGATCGCGGACGAACTCGTCGCGCTCGGCGACACGCTGATCGCGCGCGCGCACCAGGAATCGGCGCTGCCGGCCGCGCGGCTCGAAGGCGAGCGGGCGCGCACGGTCGGCCAGCTGCGGCTGTTCGCGGCGCTGGTGCGCGACGGCCGCTGGCTCGGCGCGACGCTCGATGCCGCGCAGCCCGAACGTCAGCCGCTGCCGCGCCCGGACTTGCGCCTGCAGAAGATTCCGGTCGGGCCGGTCGCGGTGTTCGGCGCGAGCAACTTCCCGCTCGCGTTCTCGGTCGCGGGCGGCGACACGGCGTCGGCGTTCGCGGCCGGCTGCCCGGTGGTCGCGAAGGCGCATCCCGCGCATCTCGGCACGTCGGAGCTGGTGGGGCGCGCGATCCAGCGCGCGGTCGCCGCCTGCGGCTTGCCGGAGGGCACGTTCTCGCTCGTGCTCGGCGCGGGCAATGCGATCGGCGAGGCGCTCGTCGCGCATCCGGCGATCAAGGCGGTGGGCTTCACCGGCTCGCGCGGCGGCGGGCTCGCGTTGATGCACATCGCCGCGCGGCGGCGCGAGCCGATTCCCGTGTATGCGGAGATGAGCAGCATCAATCCGTGCTTCGTGCTGCCCGGCGCACTCGCGGCGCGCGGCGGCGAGATCGCGCGCGGTTTCGTCGAATCGCTGACGCTCGGCGTCGGCCAGTTCTGCACGAACCCGGGGCTCGTGGTCGTGCTCGACGGGCCGCACACGCAGGCGTTCATCGACGCGGCCGCGCAGGCGCTCGGGCAGAAGGGCGCGCAGACGATGCTGACGGACGGCATCGCGCAGGCGTACGCGCGCGGCGTGTCGCAGCGCGCGGCGGCGGACGGCGTGCGCACGCTCGCGCAGGGCGTGACGAGCGGCGCGCTGTCGGCGGCGCTGCCCGCGCTGTTCGCGACGACGCAGCCCGCGTTCGTCGCGAACCCGCAGCTCGAGGACGAGATCTTCGGGCCGACGTCGCTGGTCGTCACGTGCCGCGATGTCGACGAGATGATCGATCTCGCCGAGCATGTGGAAGGGCAGTTGACCGCGACGCTGCAGATCGAGCCGGACGACTACGCGCTCGCGCGCCGCCTGCTGCCGACGCTCGAACGCAAGGCGGGGCGGATTCTCGCGAACGGCTATCCGACCGGCGTCGAGGTCGCGCACGCGATGGTGCACGGCGGGCCGTTCCCGGCCACGTCGGATTCGCGCACGACGTCGGTCGGCACGCTCGCGATCGAGCGCTTCCTGCGGCCGGTGTGCTATCAGGCGCTGCCGGCGGAACTGCTGCCGCCGGCGTTGCAGGATGGCAATCCGCTCGGCGTGTGGCGGCTGCGGGACGGCGCGTTCGCGAAGGATCGAGCGACTGAGTCGTGACGCGCCGCGAACGGCGTCACACGGCGAATGCGCCGTCGAACACGATCCTGTCGTCCAGCGCCAGCGTGCCGCGCGCGAAGATCAGGTCCAGATGATGGCTGCCTTGCGCGCCGCCGCCGAGGCCGAGGTGCAGGCCCGGATGCCGTTCCTCGAAGCCTGCGTTGCGGCCATACAGGCGCCGGATGCCGAGATTGGTGCCGATGCCGAATTCCTCGATCGTGCGATGGTTCGCGTGCCGCTCGAGGTACGACGCGAAATCGCGCCGGAAGTCCGCATCGTCGCTGTCGAAGCCGACGATCGTGCTGTCCTCGACGTGCAGCGTCGCGAGCCGCTCGGCCACCTTGTACTTGACCGCGAATGGCACCGTGCCGAGGAACGTGCCGCTGAACACGATCGAGCCGCGCAGGTCGGTGACGTGCGTCGCGATCTCGCCGGGCACGACGTCGAGGTTGCCCAGGCCGTCCACGCTGGTCCATTTCTGGTCGGGCGCGAGCGAGCCCGTGAGCCGGTTGCCGGCCTCGTCGATGAAGTGAATGTGTGATGCGCGCGCCGCGGCGTCGATCAGCCGGCCGTTGCGCTCGGCGATGTCGTCGAGCGATTCCGCGAACGCCTCGTCGAGATGCGGGCCGTAGTCCTTGAACAGCACCGACTTGCCCCAGTGCTCGACGATCGCCGGCCGGATCGCCGCGAGGAACGGCGGGCCGCTCGGCGACGGCGTGGGCAGCGTCGACGAGTCGTACAGCAGCACGAACAGGTCGGCCTCGCCGATCGCCGCGACGATCTCGTCGGGCGGCGTGGTGTCGAGGCAGACGGTGGTGGCGGCGAGCGTTTCGGGCAGCGTCGAAAACGCGCGCAGCGTGGTGTCGCGGTTGCGCGCGTCGTAGCCGACCAGCAGCTTGGCCTGGTCCGCGCGTGAGAGCTTGTCGCGCAGCGCGGGATGACAGCCGAGCGCGCGGTGCAGGTTCAGCATGCGTGTCTCCGGAAGCGGCGGAAGGAGCGATGCCCTTCCGCCTGGTCGAATGGCCCGCTCAGACCGGCCAGAGTGCGGTGCCGAACGGCACCACGGCGTCCTCGACCATCATGTCGACGGCTTGCGGATGCGTGTCTTCCTTCATCCACTCGAGCAAGTCGATTTGCTGATTTTCCTGCATGTCAATTCTCCTGGTTGGGTGAACACGAGATTTTCAACATGGAAACGCGGCGGGTTGCCCGCCGCTGCTTGTCCGGCATTAATCGGTCGATGCCTTTCAAGTGGATTGGATATTAATTGACGACTTTAGCGAGCGCAATCATGCGGATCGTTTTTACCTTGTATCCACTAAACAGCTGGATTTGTTGAGTTTGTCAGGCTTCGTTGCGCTGATGTAAATCGAATAATTAAATTTTGGTTGCGCGGATTTTTATGAATTCGCGAACATTGCCAATTTATTGAACTTATTTAAATTTGACGATATTGGGCGTAATTGCGCGAATCGTTTCGAATTGCGGTGCGCGGGCGCCGTTCAATAGCTCATGTGGATCAGCGGGAACGGCCGGCCCGCCGCGTCCGTTTCCGAGCGGCCGATGTCCCGGAAGCCGTAGCGGCGATAGAACGCATGCGCGCCCGGGTTCTGCTCGTTGACGTCGACGGTCGGGTGCGGGTGCTGCGCGCGCACGTGATCGAGCAGGCGCGTGCCCACGCGCTGGCCGAACCGGTCCGGATCGACGAACAGCATTTCGATTTGCGCGTCGTTCGTGCCGATGAAACCGGCGATGCGGCCGTCGCCGGTTTCGGCCACCCAGATGGCGACGCTCGGCAGATAGAGATCGCGGACCTGCGGGTAGAGCTCGGCGATGTCCTGCTCGCTGAGAAACGCGTGGGTCGCCTTGACGGCGCGGTGCCAGATGTCGAGCAGCACGGGGTTGTCGTCGGTGATACGGGTGCGGATGGTCATGAGGCGTGGATCGGCGATGGGGTTTGGGGCGCGCCGCCGCTGGGGCACGTGCATCGATGGGCCATTTTGACACCCTGGCCCCGTTACTTGCGTGCGCTTGCGTTTTTCTTGCAGGGTCGAACCATCGGCTGGCATTCGATTTCCAACTGATCTTCAGTTGAACATTTCATTTCTGAGTGCAATTGCGGCTGGATACCATACAGCTGATCCAGCTGCGCGCGAACGCGCTGGTTTTCATCGCGATCACCGCCGTGCAGCACAGGCTGCCGGCCCGTTTTTCGACGACGGCCGAATCCACATGACGACTTCTTCTTCTTCCCTCCTGATTTCCGACGTCCGGCTGCCGGACGGCAGTGCGGCGGCCGTGTCGATCGAAGGCGGCCGGATCGCGGCCATCGGGCCCGGCGTGACGGCGGCGCCGGGCGCGACGGTCGAGGACGGCCGCGGCGCGCTGCTGCTGCCCGGTTTCGTCGAAGGGCACACGCACATCGACAAGAGCAACTGGGGCCGCCCGTGGTACCGCAACGAAGTCGGCCCCGCGCTCACCGACCGCATCGGCAACGAGCGCGAATGGCGCAAGACGTCGGGGCACGACGCGGCCGCGCAGTCGCTCGCGCTGTCGCGCGCGTTCGTCGCGGCCGGCACGACGCGGCTGCGTACCCACGTCGACATCGATACCGACGGCGGCCTGCGCTATCTCGACGGCGTGCTCCAGACGCGGCAGACGCTTGCCGACGCGCTCGACATGCAGATCGTCGCGTTCCCGCAGTCGGGGATGCTGATTCGCCCGGGCACCGTCGAGCTGCTGTCGCGTGCGCTCGACGCGGGCGCGGACGTGCTCGGCGCGCTCGATCCCGCGCTGATCGACCGCGATCCGGCCGGCTCGCTGGATGCGACGTTCGCGCTCGCCGAGCGCCACCGCAAGCCGATCGACATTCACCTGCACGAACCGGGCGAGGTCGGCGCATTCACGCTGAACCTGCTGCTCGATCGCGTCGCGGCGCACGGGATGCAGGGGCAGGTGGTGGTCAGCCACGGGTTCTGTCTCGGTGCGCTGCCCGAGCGTGAACGCGACGCGCTGCTCGACCGGATCGCCAGCCTGAACGTTGCGCTGCTGACGTCCGCGCCGGCGTCGTGCCCGGTGCCGCCGCTGAAGGCGTGCCGCGAGCGCGGCATCACGCTGTTCGGCGGCAACGACGGGATTCGCGATACCTGGTCGCCGTACAACGTGCCCGACATGCTCGAACGCGCGATGCTGATCGGCATGCGCTACGACCTGCGTCGCGACGACGATCTGGCGATCGCGCTCGACTGCGTGACGGATGCGGGCGCGCGCGGCTGCGGTTTCGCGGACTACGGGCTGCGCGCCGGCGCACGCGCCGATCTCGTGCTCGTCGACGCCGAGACGGTCGCGCATGCGATCGTCGCGCGGCCCGTGCGCCGGCTCGTCGTCGCGAACGGGCGGATCGTCGCGCGCGACGGCGCGTTCATCGGCGCGTGAGCGTGCGTGCGCGACGCGTCATCACATCGAACCGGAACAGGGCAACACGCCACGATTGCCAAGGTGCCGCGCGAAGCGATCGACGTGCTGATCGCACTACCGCCGCCGGCATTTCCGCGATCCGGACGTGCGGCCGCACGGCAAGGTGCTGGAGATGGTGATGATCGACGCCGCGAAGGCGCTGTCAATCGACCACGAGGTCGGTTCGCTCGAAGCGGGCAAGCTTGCCGATATCATGCTGGTCGACCTGTTTCGGCCGCACGTGATGCCGATGAACATGCCTGTCTATCGGATGACGTGCTTCGCGAATGCGGCCGATGTGTGCATGACGATGGTCGGCGGGCGGGTGCTGATGGAGGACCGGCGCGTGTTGTCGGTCGATGAGCAGGCAGTGCTTGAGCAGGTGACGGAGGTCGCGGAGGCGACGTTCGCGCGCAGCGGGTTGCGGCATTTGCTCGACGAGCCGGCGGCGCTGTGGGGGCGCAGTCATTATTGAAACCCATCGTGCCGCTGGGTCGGTGCGACGGATCGGCAGAACTGCAAAAGGGGTGTCGCGCAATCGTGTGCGGCGCCCCTTTATGTTGGTCCGTCGTGGATTTCCGTAACGGAGTACGAAGGTGTGGGCGATACCACATGCGATCTCAGATTGGGTCCGACAATCGGCAGGTCTGGAAATGAAACTTCACTCGGATAGCGAACGACAAAGGCAGCAGCTCTGTTGCTGACGATGCCGGGGAATCGTTAGTTACGTCGAGGTGATACATCCGAGCTAAGCCACCAGCCGTCTAGCGGTATTGGCGGATTCATGCTCTTTTTTCCAATGAATTCCCGACGGTCGGTCGCCGCGCGATCGATGCCGTCAGTCAGAATCGCTGTTGGCTAAATGTCATCTATTCGCTACGGGCGAGGAGTTATGCAGGCACCACAAAAAGCGGCTCTCCCGATTGGCGATGTCCTGATCAATGCCGAAACGCGCGCAAGTGTAAACCCGCACTCGATATCGGCACTGGGACAAAATTTTTCATCTAGTCTAGATATCAATGCGTCGTGATGCCCGACCTCGCGCGGGTATTCGCGATGAACTCAATTCATTCAGGCGCTCGTGCGGAATGTGTACGGGCCGAACAGGCGGCACGCAGTTTGCCATTCAGTTAGGGCATTCTCCGCCTCGATTGTTCAGCTTGGCCGGGGGTAAGGAGAATCGTCATGTCTACCTGCCTCGTTGAGCGAGCACGCATCTGCCTTCAAGCCATATATCGCATGTTGGCCATCTTTACGCTGCTCTCGATGGCCATGGCCGCCGGCGAAGCGGTCGCACAGCAACATGCCTATGTAGCCAATGCCCGTTCGAATACGATATCGGTTATCGACGAGTCGACCAACGTGGTTGCGACCACGATCGCTGTCGGCGCCGGCCCGGTCAGTATCGCCATCCTTCCGGATGGAACGCGGGTGTATGTTGCCAACAGCATCTCGAACAATTTGTCCGTCATCGACACGACAAGCAATACTGTCGTCGCCACGATTCCGGTGGGCTTGGGCCCGGTGAGCATTGCCTTCACGCCAGGCGGAGGACGTGCTTACGTAGCGAACGCCCGTGCTCAGTCCGTATCCGTTATTGACACCGGCACGCTGAAAGTGATTGCCACCGTGCAAGTCGGCAACCAGCCCAACAAAGTTGCTGTCTCGCCGGACGGAACGAGCGTCTATGTGACAAACGGTGCCGACAATTCGGTGTCGGTCATTGCCACGGCGACCAATACCGTCAAGACCACGGTTGGGGTAGGGAAGATTCCGTTCGATGTCGTCACTCCATTTGTGCCGCCCGCGCCGACGTGCACTGACAATATGCAGAACGGGCAGGAGACCGATATCGATTGCGGCGGCCCCGCTTGCCCGAAGTGCGGGCTGTCCCGAAGGTGCTTGATCGATTCCGACTGCGCAAGCAATCACTGCGTGAACAACATGATGGGACCGCCAACCTGCCAGCCTTGATTGACAGGAAACGCGTGGGGCGCGGGACGTCATGCAAGTCAGTGAAGACCGCCGTTAAGGTTTCGCAGCGGAAATCAAATTGTTAGGAGTTCGTTATGAAATACACGTTCACGATCTTGAGAAAAATTTATGGCGTGAGTCTCGTTATGAGCATGGCTGCTCTGTTGGCGCTTGGCGCTGACAAGGCGACAGCCGGCCAGATTGCGACGATTTCCGATCTTGGCACCCTTCCCGGTGGTACCTTCAGTGTTGGCACCGGCATCAACGGACGCGATGAGGTCGTCGGCTATGCATTCACCGCGAGCCAGCAATATCACGCATTCTTGTATCACGACGGCGCTATGGCCGACCTTGGTACCCTTCCTGGCGGAAACTACAGCGTCGCTGCCGGTATCAATTCTCGCGGCCAAGTGGCCGGCTTTGCAATTGCAGCGAGCGGGAACTTACATGCCTTTTTATATGAAAACGGCGCCATGACCGACCTTGGTACGCTGCCGGGCGGCAGCGTCAGCGTTGGGAAGGCCATCAACAACCGCGGCCAAGTCGCGGGCTATGCGTATCCCGCAAACAGCGACTTGCGCGCTTTTTTGTATGACCACGGTGCGATGAACGAACTCGGTACCCTGCCCGGTGGCAGTTTCAGCGCCGCTATCGGTATCAACGACCCGGGGCAGGTGGTTGGCTATGCAACCAACGCAAATGGACAATATCACGCCTTTTTATATGACCATGGCGTGATGACAGATCTCGGCGCTTTGCCGGGTGGCGGAAACAGCTTCGCCAACTGCATCAATGCGCAGGGCCAGGTGGTCGGCCAATCGCAAACGGCGAGTGGTAACACCCACGCCTTTTTGTATGACCACGGAGTGATGACAGATCTCGGCACACTGCCTGGTGGCAGCAACAGTTCCGCCAGCGGCATCAATGCGCGCGGCCAGATGGTCGGCTACTCGCAAACATCGAATGGTGACAGCCACGCAATTTTGTATGACCACGGCGTGATGATGGATCTCGGCCTCCTACCTGGCGGCAGAAACAGCTATGCAACGAGCATTGACAACGAGGGTAAGGTGTCCGGCGTGGCATACACCGCAAGTGGAGCAGGACACGCTGTCGTTTGGACGCTAGCCCATTGACGGCGCCATACTTGCTTTGTGCTGGCTCGAAGTGGCACTACCCCATGAAAAGCGCCGGGCCATTTTTGTACCGCCCGGCAGCGGGTTGCGGCATCTGCTCGACGAGCCGGCGGCGCTGTGGGGGCGCAGTCACTACTGAGCGTCAACGCGCGACCGGCTCACGCGCTCATCTCCGCGAGAATCTGCTCCGCGAGAAAATCGCAGGGCGGCCGGCCGGACCGTGCGCTTCGGGCCAGGACGACTTCGAGTTCATCCAGCGGCGGCAACCCTTCGTTCTGCGATAGCTGAACGAGATGCCCCGGCACGCTGCACTTTGCGAGGGGGGCGATCGCGAGTCCCGCCTCCACCATGCTGATCAGGCACATCAGGCTCGGGCTTTCGTAAGACATCCGATATTTGATGTTCTCTCGCTGAAGCGCGCTGACGGCATTGGCGCGCGCCGTGCTGCCATGGGCAAAAACGGCGATCGGAAGCGGGCGTTCCTTCCACACCTTTCTTGCGGGCGACCCGGCCCACACCATCGGCTCGAAGCGGATGAATTCGCTCGCCACGCCCCTGGTTTTCGTGATGCAGGCGAGGTCCAGCGTGTTGTCCTTGAGCAAGGGTACGAGCGCGCTGCTGGGCAGGCCGATGACCCGAATTTCGACACGCGGATGCGCAACCGCGAACTTTCCGAGCACCTGAGGCAGCAGCGACGCGGCGTAGTCGTCGGGCACGCCGATGGTGACGCGGCCCTTGATCTCGGGGCGCACGACCGACGCCCACGCTTCATCCCGCATCGCCAGCATGCGGCGGCCATAGTCCACGAGCGTCTTGCCTTCCGCGGTAATCGTGACGTTGCGGGTGCTTCGTACGAAAAGCGGTTTTCCCAGCGCTTCTTCAAGCGCCTTGACCTGCATGCTGACCGCCGACGACGACCGGTGCACGGACTCCGCACCACGCACGAACGATCCCGTATCGGCAACCGCCACGAGCATCTCGAGTACGTCCAGATCGAGCTTCTTCATTCTATTCAGAAAATCTGAGTAATCGCTTCAGTTTAATTCGTTTTACGTGGTTATGCATCGACCCGATACTACGCTCGACGATCACGAGCGGAGTGCACGACCATGCAGGGAACGGCATCGATTTACGGATTTCTGGCGGTTGGCGGGATGATTGCCGTGACGCCGGGCCCGAACATGGTCTACGTGATGTCGCGCTCGATTGCGCAAGGACGCTCGGCCGGGCTGATTTCGCTGGCGGGCGTCATGCTCGGCTACCTCTTCTACATGTTCGGCGCAGCGTTCGGCATCACGGCGCTGTTCCTGAGCGTGCCTTATGCAGGCAGCGTGTTGGGCGCCGGGGGCGCCGTGTATCTGTTCTATCTCGCGTGGCAGGCCGTGAAGCCCGGCGGCCGTTCTCCGCTGGAAGTGCGCGAGCTGCGCCGGGAACAGCCACGCCGGCTCTTCGCGATGGGCGCCGCGACGAGCCTGCTGAATCCGAAGCTGGCGATGATCTTTCTGTCGATCCTGCCGCAATTCATCAACGCGCAGGACGGCAGCGTTCTCAGGCAGTCGCTCGTGCTCGGTGCGTCGTTGATCGTCGCGTTCGCACTGGTCAATGGCTTCGTGGCCATCTGCTCCGGCGGCATGGCGGCGTTCCTCGCCCGTCGCCCGGGGCTCCTGCTGGCTCAGCGATGGACGATGGGTGCCATGTTGTTTGCGCTTGGCGCGCACATGGCCGCAGACGCATTGAAGGCGGCAGGCTTCCATTGATTGTCGGCCGGCGCCTGCGCCGGTCTCCATGTACCGGCGCGCATCGGCGATCTGCGCGAACCGCGAAGGCGCGATCGATCGACGGCTCGAATGCCGTGGCGCCAGCCGTGTTCGCCTACCTGCCGGCGTGCGTGCTGCGCGCCGGCTACGGCACCGGATGCAGATCCTGCAGCAGCGTCGGCACGAGCTCCGACACCGTCGGATGAATGTGCATCGCGCGGCTGATCGTCGTGTACGGCGCGCCGGCGGCCATCACGTCGAGCAGCGCATGCACGACTTCGTCGCCGCTCACGCCGAGGATCGACGCGCCGAGGATCGCGTGGCTGTCCGCGTCGACGATCACCTTCATGAAGCCCAGGCTCTCGCCTTTCTCGACCGCGCGCCCGACGCGCGTCATCGGGCGGGTGCCGACCAGCAGCCGGCGGCCCGACTGCCGCGCCTCGGCCTCGGTCATCCCGACGCGGCCGAGCGGCGGGTCGACGAACATCGCGTATGCGGGGATGCGGTCCGACACCTTGCGCGGATCGTTGTCGAGCAGGTTCGCCGCGACGATCTCGTAGTCGTTGTAGGCCGTATGCGTGAACGCGCCGCGGCCGTTGCAGTCGCCCATCGCCCAGATGCCTGGCACGCTGGTGCGCAGCTGTTCGTCGACCTTGATGTAGCCGTGCGCGTCGGTGTCGACGCCGGCGCGTTCGAGCCCGAGGTCGTCGGTGTTCGGCACGCGCCCGACCGCGAGCAGCAGGTGCGAGCCCGCGACTTCGCGCGCGCCGCCCGTGCAATCGAGGCCGACCACGACGCCGCCGCCGTCGCGCCGCGCGCTCAGGCAGTTCGCATCGAGCTGCACGTCGATGCCTTCGCGCTCGAGGATCTCGCGCACCGCATCCGATACGTCCTCGTCCTCGCGCCGGATCAGGCGCGGCCCCTTTTCGACGATCGTCACGCGCGAGCCGAAGCGCCGGTACATCTGGCCGAATTCGAGCCCGACGTAGCTGCCGCCGACCACCACCAGATGCTCGGGCAGGAAGTCGACGTCCATCATCGTCGAGTTGGTGAGGTACGGCACCTGGTCGAGGCCGGGCATCGGCGGCACCAGCGCGCGCCCGCCGACGTTGATGAAGATCCGTTCCGCCTCGAGCAGCGCATCGCCGACGCGCACCGTGTTCGCGCTGTCGAAGCGCGCGTGGCCCTCGAACACGGTCGCGTGTTCGAGGCCGCGCACCCACTGCTCGACGCCGTGGTTCGACCGCCCGGAGATCTGGTCCTTGCGCGCCTTCACCTGCTTCATGTCGACCGTTACCGGCCCGCCGAGCGTCACGCCGTATTCGCCGGCGCGCCGCGCGAGATGTGCGGCGTACGCGCTGGCGATCAGCGTCTTGGTGGGAATGCAGCCGGTGTTCACGCAGGTGCCGCCGAACCGGCCCCGTTCGATCACGGCCACGTTCATGCCCGCGCCGGACAGCCGGGCGGCGAGCGGCGGGCCGGCCTGCCCGGTGCCGATGATGATTGCGTCGAAGCGTTGGGCCATGGCGTTCTCCTGCGCTGCGGGTGCGTTGCGTCGTGAACGATGCATGACGGAAGCATCATGCGTGCCGGCCGGGCCGCGTTCGCGGCGCACGGTTCGTCTATGGTAGACCTTGTCGATCTGGCCGGCTGGGTCAGTCCTTGCGACGCCGCGCGCCGAACGCAGTCGGCCGCTTCGGGGCCGCGCGTGTCGCGTTACAGGCGCGGTCGAATGGGGGCAGGTTGCGGCGGGGAACCGGCAGCATGGCCGCTCGCGTGGCGCCGTTGCACGATCGTCGCGCTGTGCTTCTCGACCGGCCCGCCGCGCGAATGGTATCTGCGCACGAAGAAATGGGTCGATCGCGCCGCGGCCGGCGCGATCTCCGCGCTCGGGCTGCGGCTGATCCTGACCGCGCCGAAAGCGGGGACTGACGCGGGGTGCGAAGGGCGACGCATGATGCGGCGCCGCATCCGCCCGCGCCGCCGTTCACCCCCTCAGCATTCCGGGTATTGCGCGAGCAACGCGCCGAATACCGCGTCGTCCGGGAACGCATCGACCTCGTAGCGAACGGGGCGATGCCCGGTCGCCTTCATCAGCCCGCCGCACGCGCGCATCAGCTCCGCCGTCGGCACGTACGCCGACTGCCGGGTCGACTGCCGGTACAGCACCACGCAGTCCGTTTCCGGCAGCAGCGCGCGCACGCCTTCGGTCCACACGCACACGCTGAACACTTCCCCGCTCGGGCGCTGGTACGCGCCGTACTTCGCCACGAAGATGTCGACGCCGTCGCGGGCATGCGCCTCGTTCAGCAGCGCCTGCTGGTCCTGGTAGTCGCCGGCGAGCTCGTTCACGCGCAGCTGCTGCAGTCTCGGCGCGAGCGCGTCCGGCACGAACTGCCGCCAGGCTGTGCCGTCCCAGCGGAGCATCAGCGGCGACAGCGGGCGCGGCTGCGCGAGCGCCTGCTCGGCGAGCCCGAGCAGGGTGTCGAGCCCCGCCGCGTTGCGGTCGCCGGTGAGCAGCAGCACGGACCGGTTCGGCGCCATCACCACCGGCGCGCCGGCGATCGGCTGCCGGTAGAGCAGGTCGGTGAGCAGCAGCCGGGCCGCGTCGTAGTAGTCGCCGAACTGCGACAGGAACACGCCGTGCTGCAGCGGCAGCCACGCGCGCGACGAAGCGGCGCGCAGGTTGTCGAGCGCGACGTCGTACGCGTCGTCGAACGTGACGCCCCATTCGTCCAGCTTGGCCGTGGTCAGCCGCGTCACGGTGAATTCGCTGTCGTACGCGATGCCGATCTCGAGGTTCTCGCACAGCGGCCGGTGCGCGATTGCCGGACGGTTCGCGCGCGTCTCCATCTGCAGGTCGATCACGCCGCGCTCCGTCGCGCTGCGGATCACCGGCCGCAGCTGCGCCTTCGCCTCGGCGAACGCGGCGGGAATGGCGTGCTGCAGCATCCCGCTCGCCTGGCGCGCCAGCGTGGCTTGCCGGTCCGCCGGTTTCGCGCCGACGTAGTCGCGGAACAGGTTGTGCAGGTTGATCACGTTCGAGCGGGTGTCCGACTGCACGAGGCGGCTCTTGTCGCTTTCGTAGATCCACGCGCGCGTGTCGCCGGCCGCGCGCAGCGCGTTCGTCAGCCGTTCGGCGAATTGTTGCTGGGTGACCGGCTTGCGGAAGCGGTCGAGAAAGCGCAGGGCAAAATCGGGAAGCATCGTGTGGAGTCGAGTCGGGCCGGCAATGCAGACGCGCGGGGCAAGCCCGCCGTGTCCGGTTTATCGGTCCGGCGCGCCGGATTCTTGAGCGCCGGCCGCCGCCGATCGCGCTGCGAGCCTTGTCCGGCGGGCGTTCGCGGGCTCTGCCGCGGTGCGTTGCCGCACCCGCCGGGCGCAATCCGGCGGCGGACCCCGCGCCGACGTGTAAACTGCTGCCTTTTTTGACGGTTGCAGCATGGTGCAAGCCCCCCAGCGCACGGCACTGAGCGGCCCGACGCTCGTTCGCCTGCTCGCGCGGCTGGCGGATGCCGACGTACCCGAATCCCGGCAGACGCTGGCGGACCGGCTGAGCCAATGGCTCGGCTGGACCGACGCGATCACGCTGTCCTCGGCGCTGAACGGCAGTCCGCCCGCGCTCGCCGGCGGCGCGCGCGCGCCCGGCGGCGACGCCGAGCGCGAGTGCGCGCGCGTGCGCCACGAGCTGGCGCAGGCGGTGACGCGCAGCCGCGCGGCCGGCGCGAGCCGCCGCAACGGCGCGATGCCGGCGGCGCCGGCCGCCGAGACGGCCGACTTCGCGGATTTCCGCCAGCGCTATCTGTCCCTGCAGCAGGAGATGGAAACGGCGATCGGCCAGCTGCGCGGCCGCCTGCGGGTCGCGCTCGCGGCGCGCACGCCCGGCATGGCGCGGCTCGCGACGCTCGACGCGATCATGGAGCGGGTGCTCGGCGCGCGCGAGCGCAGCCTGCTGGCCACCGTGCCGGCGCTGCTCGGCGCGCACTTCGAGCGGCTGCGCGACGCGGAGCGGCAGGCGCTCGGCGATGCCGAGGAATCGGGAAACACGGCGGTCACGTCCGGCGCATGGCTGGATGTGTTCCGCAAGGATATGCAGAGCGTGCTGCTCGCCGAGCTCGAAGTTCGGTTTCAAACGGTGGAAGGGCTGCTCGAAGCCCTTCGCGCCAGCTAAACAAGACGTTATGTCCAGAATTCGTATTGATCTCGTTGTATTCGTGGCCGGTCTGATCGCGGTGTGCTGGATCGGCGCCGGTTATGTCGCGTCGAACCCGGTGGCGGCGGCCGTCACCTTGTTGATCGCCGCCTGCTATCTCGCCGGCGGATTCGAACTGCTGCGCTACCGGCAGGTCACCGCGACCCTTTCGCGCGCGGTGGCCGGCCTGTCCGAGCCGCCGGCTGCGCTCGACGCGTGGCTCGACACGCTGCACCCGGGCCTGCGCGGCGCGGTGCGCGCGCGCATCGAGGGCACCCGCGCGGCGCTGCCGGGGCCGTCGCTCACGCCTTACCTGGTCGGCCTGCTCGTGCTGCTGGGGATGCTCGGCACGCTGCTCGGGATGGTGGTGACGCTCAAGGGCACCGGCGCCGCGCTGGAAAGCGCGACCGACCTCGACGCGATTCGCGCGTCGCTGATCGCGCCGGTCAAGGGCCTCGGCTTCGCGTTCGGCACGTCGATCGCCGGGGTGGCGACGTCCGCGATGCTCGGGCTGCTGTCCGCGCTGCTGCGCCGCGAGCGCATCGATGCGGCGCAGCAACTCGACGCGAAGATCGCGACGACGCTGCGCGTGCATTCGCATGCGCATCGCCGCGACGAGTCGTTCCGGCTGCTGCAGCGGCAGGCCGACGTGATGCCGGCGCTGGTCGACCGGCTGCAGACGATGATGACGACGCTCGAGCAGCGCAGCGTCGCGCTGCACGAGCAGCAGGCCGCGAGCCAGCAGGCCTTTTTCGACCGGACCGAGCACGCATACGGGCGGCTCGCGTCGTCGGTCGGGCAGTCGCTGCAGGACAGCGCCGCCGAGAGCGCCCGCGTGGCCGGCGCTGCGCTGCAGCCGGTGATGGAAGCGACGATGGCGGGGCTCACGCGCGAAATGACCGTGCTGCGCGACACCGTCACGCAGGCTGTCGACCGGCAGCTGGATGGCCTGGCGAGCGGCTTCGAGGCGACCACCCACAACGTGGCCGGCATCTGGAACCGCGCGCTCGCGGACCAGCAGCGTTCGAACGACGCATCGGCCGAGCAGCTGCGCGCCACGCTCGGCCAGTTCACCGACACCTTCGCGCAGCGCTCGACCGACCTGGTGGACGGCGTCGCGACGCGCCTCGAGGCGACCGAACAGCGGATGTCGGACGCGTGGCGGCACGCGCTGGCGCAGCAGGCGCAGGCCGGCGAGACGATGGCCGGCCACAACGCGCGCGCGCTGGAGACGGCCGCCGCCGCGTTCGGGCAGCATTCGGCGTCGCTGCTGGAGACGATGCGCGCGTTGCACGCGGGGCTGCAGACGGAACTCGCGTCGCGCGACGAACAGCGCCTCGCGGCATGGCGCGACTCGCTCGCGGCGATGGCCGCCGCGCTGCGCGACGACCTCGCGCAGACGAGCGCAAGCCAGACCACCCGCCAGCAGGCGATCAGCGATGCACTGGCGCAAACGGCACGCGACATCGGCGCGCAAACGTCGGCGTTCGAGCAGCATTCGGCATCGCTGCTGAATACGATGCACGAATCGCATGCGGGCCTGCAGAGCGAGCTCGCATCGCGCGACGAACAGCGTCTCGCGGCATGGAGCGCGTCGCTTGAAGCGATCGCGGCGAAGCTCGGCGACGAATGGGCGCAGACGAGCGCGAACCACACGAGCCGCCAGCAGAAGATCATCGACGCACTCGCGCAATCGGCGCGCGACATCGGCGTGCAGACGTCAGCGTTCGAACAGCATTCCGCATCGCTGCTGAACACGATGCGCGAATCGCACGCGGGCTTGCAGAGCGAACTCGCATCGCGCGACGAACAGCGCCTCGCGGCATGGAACGCATCGCTTGCGGCGATCGCGGCGAAGCTCGGCGACGAATGGGCGCAGACGAGCGCGGACCACACGACTCGCCAGCAGAAGATCATCGACGCGCTTGCGCAATCGGCAAGCGATATCGGCGCACAGACGTCGGCGTTCGAACAGCATTCGGCATCGCTGCTGAACACGATGCGCGAATCCCACGCGGGCCTGCAGACCGAACTCGCATCGCGCGACGAACAGCGCCTCGCGGCATGGAATGCGTCGCTTGCAGCAATCGCGGCGAAGCTCGGCGACGAATGGGCGCAGACGAGCGCGGACCACACGACTCGCCAGCAGGCGATCGCCGAAGCACTCGCGCAATCGGCGCGCGACATCGGCGCACAGACGTCGGCGTTCGAACAGCATTCGGCATCGCTGCTGAACACGATGCGCGAATCTCACGCGGGGCTTCAGGCCGAACTCGCATCGCGCGACGAACAGCGCCTCGCCGCATGGAACGCGTCGCTCGCGTCGATGGCCGCGACGCTGCGCGACGAGTGGGCGCAGGCGAGCACGCAGGCCGCGAGCCGCCAGCAGGACATCTGCGACACGCTTGCCCGCACCGCGAACGACATCACCGCGCACGCGCAGGCGCATGCGAGCGACACGATCAACGAGATCTCCCGCCTCGTGCAGGCCGCATCGGAGGCGCCGAAGGCCGCGGCCGAGGTCGTCGCCGAACTGCGCCAGCGCCTGTCCGACAGCATGGTGCGCGACACCGCGATGCTCGAGGAGCGCAGCCGCCTGCTGGCGACGCTGGAAACGCTGCTCGACGCGGTCAACCACGCATCGACCGAGCAACGCAGCGCGGTCGACGCGCTGGTCGGCACGTCGGCCGACTTGCTCGAACGCGTGGGCGCGCGCTTCAACGACACGGTCGACGCGGAAACCCGCAAGCTCGACGCGGTTGCGGCGCAGGTGACGGCGGGCGCTGTCGAGGTCGCGAGCCTCGGCGACGCGTTCGGAATGGCCGTGCACGCGTTCGGCGAATCGAACGACAAGCTGCTGTCCCACCTGCAGCGCATCGAGGCCGCGCTGGAGAAGTCGCTCGTGCGCAGCGACGAGCAGCTCGAATACTACGTCGCGCAGGCACGCGAAGTGATCGACCTGAGCATGATGTCGCAGAAGCAGATCGTCGAAGACCTGCAACAGCTCGCCGGCCGGCGCGCGTCCGTCGGAGCGTAACGCATGCACGACGAAATCGACGGCGGCGCGGAATCGGCCGCGCCGGTCTGGCCTGCGTTCGCCGACCTGATGTCGGTGCTGCTCGGCGCGTTCGTGCTGATCCTGGTCGGCGTGATCGGCATGCAGCTGCAACTCACGTCGAAGCTCGAGGAAGCGGTGCGGCAGCGCCAGCAGGAAGCGCAGCAGCGCAAGTCGCTCGAGCAGGCGCTGGCCGGCCCGCTCGCGGCCGGCCGCGTGACGCTCGTGAACGGCCGCATCGGCATCGCCGGCAACGTGCTGTTCGCGCTGAACTCCGACCAGCTGCAGCCCGAGGGCCGCGAGCTGCTGAAGACGCTGGCCGGGCCGCTCGCCGCGTACCTGAAGAACCGCGACGAGATCCTGATGGTCAGCGGCTTCGCCGACGACCAGCAGGTGCACGCCGGCAACCGCCAGTTCGCGGACAACTGGGAGCTGTCCGCGAAGCGCGCGCTGACGGTCACGCGCGCATTCATCGACGCGGGCGTGCCGAGCGCGTCGGTATTCGCCGCCGCATTCGGCTCGGAGCAGCCGGTCAGCTCGAACGCCGACGATGCGGGGCGCGCGAAGAACCGCCGCGTCGAGATCGCGCCGGTGCCGCGCCGCACGGCGTCGAACGGGGGCCGGCGTGGGCAGTGACGCGACGCAGGCCCGCGCGATGCTCGACGCGTGGCGCGAGCAGGGCGCGGATCGCCTCGACCCGGTGCGGTTTCACCTGATGGACGCGCTGGCGCGTCGCGCGGCCGGCCACGACGGCGACACGCGGCGCCTGCTCGACGCGCGGCTGGCGACGCTGCTCGCCGGCTATGCCGATATCGTCGAACGTGGTGCGCCGAATGCGGCTGACGTGGGCATTCCGCCCGGCGAGCCTGCGCGCGGCGAACCCGCGCCCGGTGAGCCCGCGCCCGGCGAGCCCGCGCCCGGTGAGCACGCGTCCGGCGAGCCCGCACGCGGCGCGCTGGCGGCGCTCGTCGCGCAGCTCGCGCGCGATACGCAGGCGGACCGCGCCGGCATCGATCCGGCCATGATCGAGTTCTTCCGCGAGACGTGGTCGAAGGTCCGCACCGAGAAGCAGTATCGCCAGGCGCTCGACCAGGTGCCGCGCAATGCGGGCCCGCTGAATTCGAGCAGCCTCGTGCACCGCTCGCTGTCGCTGATGCGCGACCTGTCGCCGGGCTATCTCCAGCAGTTCCTGTCGTACGTGGACGCGCTGTCGTGGCTCGAGGATCTGATGGGCGGCGGCGCGCAGGCCGAGAAGGAAGCGCCGCGCGCGAAGGGCGCGAAGAAGGCGGCGCGGGGCAAGACGCGCTAGCGGCACGCATCACGGCCTCCGCGCCGGTGTCGTGCCGTCACGCGGCGGCGGCATTCATTTCTCGTCAATCGACCAATCATGCATGAATGGGGCGATTGAATCTGCCGGGTTATCAAACCGGACTTCAATGAATCGGTAAATATGACAATCGGGTTGCGTAAAACCTGATTTTGATCGGTATTAATTTAACGGCCGGTTATCAAGACGTCGAAGTCGATTCACGTATATGGGTTGGGCGGGATGACACATCGCTGCGTGACACATGAATGACAGGCATTCATGCGCGGCGGGCCGGCGATTGCCTGACGCATTGCAGCACAACGGCCTGTAGCCGGTGCACGGCCGATCACTGGCGCTGTTTGACGGAGGAGGCTGAACCGCCGAGCGCCACGGTGATTTAAACGAGCGTTACATACTCCGAAATGCTTATGAATTTTCCTCCAATTTGTTATATTTGGCGACGCGCGAGGAACTGAGAGACCCTCGCAGCCGGGCGCATTGCGAATTCGGCAATCGGCCCGCCCGAATAGAATAAAGAGGTTAATCATGAGTTTCGTGGAAGACAGGGGCGCCAGCGGGCTGGCCGGTGGCGCCGTCCCCGCGACGGCGGGCGGCCTGGCGAGCCTGGGCTCGATCGCCGGCATGGCAGGGCAGCTCGGCGCACTGACCGGCATGCCGGGCGCGGGGCTGCTCGGCGGCGCGGCAAGCGCCGTCCAGCTCGCACAAACCGGCATGGCGATGCTCGGCAAGACCCCCGAATCGATCGCCGACGCACTCAACAGCGTGACGGGCGGGCGCCCGCAACTGACCCAGGACAACCGCTACGTCACGCTCGACACGCCGCTGGGCCAGGACGTGCTGCTCGTCAACGCCGCCGTGATCGACGAGCACGTCAACCAGTTGCCGGAGATTCACCTCGACCTGCTGTCTCACCGGAACAATATCGGGCCCGAGCAGATCGTCGGCCAGCGCGTGAAGATCGCGCTGGATCCGCAGGGCAAGACTTTCAGCCTGACGAAGATCGTGGCCGCGTCGGCCGAGACTGACGAGCGTCGCTATTTCGACGGCTACGTCGCGTCGTTCGGCCGGGTCGGCAATTCCGGCACGGTCACGCGCTACGAGATGTCGGTCGTGCCGTGGTTCTGGTTCCTCACGCGCTCGACGGACTGCCGGATCTTCCAGAACCTGGCGCCGCAGGACATCCTGCGCGAGATTTTCCAGGAGATGGGGTTCGCGGATTTCGAATTCGACATCCGCAGCGAGCGGCCGCCGCTCGAATACATCGTGATGTACGACGAGTCGTACTACCACTTCTGCACGCGGCTGATGGAGCAGGAGGGGCTCGTCTGGACGTTCCGCTTCGAGAAGGACAGGCACGTGCTGGTGATCGGCGACAGCAATTCGCTGTTCCGGCCGATCCCGAATCTCGAGACGATCCCGTACTACGCGGACAGCGCCGCCAGCGAACTGAACGGCATCGACCGGTGGGACGAGGCGTTCAGCTTCCGGGTCGGCAAGATCACGTTCCGCGACTTCAACTACAACCAGCCGTCGTCGAGCCTGATGCATGTCGAGGTGCCGACCGTCAGCCTCAAGCACGACAACATTCAGGGCACCGAACGCTATCAGTACCACTCGCTGTACGACCACGGCGAGGACGGCGAACGCTATGCGCGTTACGCGATGGAAGCCGAAGAAGCGCAGGCGCGGCGCTTCAACGGTGCCGGGTATGCGCGCGGGATGACGACGAACGGCCGGTTCACGCTCGTCAATCACGCTTCGTCCAGCTACAACGACAAGGAATTCGTGATCCTGCGCGTGCGCCACCAGGCGGTGAACGACTACACGCGCCAGGGTGCCGAGCTGCCGTACCACAATACGTTCACGTGCCTGCCGTTCGACATTCCGTTCCGGCCGGAGCGGCGTACGCGCAAGCCGTCCATGCACGGCACGCAGTCGGCGATGGTGGTGGGGCCGAAGGGCGAGGAGATCCATACCGACGGCAGCCGCGTGAAGCTGCATTTCCCGTGGGATCGGCGCGGCAAGCGTGACGGCTCGGATTCGATGTGGGTGCGTGTGTCGCAGCCGTGGGCCGGCAAGGGCTGGGGCGGCGCGGCGATTCCGCGGATCGGGCAGGAAGTGATCGTCGCGTTCAACGAGGGCGATCCGGACAACCCGGTCGTGGTCGGGCGCGTGTTCAACGGTGATTCGGGCAACCCGTATCACGGCAGCGGCGGCCAGACGATGGGGATCAAGAGCCAGACGCACAAGGGCGCCGGCTCGAACGAGCTGCGCTTCTCGGATGCGAACGGCGCGCAAGAGTTCTTCATGCATGCGCAGAAGGACATGAACACGGTCGTCAAGGATAACGAATCGCATACCGTCGAGGGCGGTGCGCGGAAGGTGTCGGTGCTCAAGGGCGATGAAACGAAACACGTCGCGCAGGGCAGCCTGACCGAGACGATCGCGCTGACGCGCTCGTCGACCGCCAACGTGATCAACACCCAGGCGGTGGCGAACGCGGCCGGCCCCGGCACGCAAAGTCACGAAGCGAGCGACGGCATCGAGCACCGGGTCGGCGACAGCGTCGTGACGATGACGAAGGGCAGCATCAAGCTGACGCATGGCGCGTCCACCATCCTCATCGACGCGAGCGGCATCTATATCGACGGGCCGGTCATCCACCTGAACCAAGGGGGCGCGTCTGCGCCGCCGGGCGGGACCGGCGCGGCCGGCGGCGATGCGGCAGCGGCGGCCGGAGCCGCCGGTGCAGGCGCGGGTGCAGGCGCGGCCGCGGCAGGCGGCGCCGCCGCGCCGCAGCAGACCGGCCTGGGCGACGACGTCGACAAGCTCGCGGCGAAATCGCCGGGGCTGCAAGGCGACCTGAAGAAGCTCAAGGACGACGGCTGGAAGTTCAAGTACGGTGCGCCCGGCGGCGGCTCGTTCGCGAATCGCGGGGAGCAGACCGTCACGCTGGACGGCAACCTCAAGGGCAACACGGCGGCAACGACCCAGGCGCTCGCGCACGAGGCCGGGCACGCGACCTATCCGTTCAAGCCCGACTATTCGTCGAAAGCCGCGTACGTCGATGGCACACTGGCGGACGAGGGCGCGGCGACGCTGAACAACATCAAGGCGCAACGCGAAATCCTCGCCAACGGCGGCCAGGACATCGGCATTGCCGGCAACAGCGCCAATCACGCGGCGTACAACAAGGCCTACGACCAGTTCCTGAAGGACGGCAACGCCGACGCGGCGAGACATGCGATCGGCGCGCAATTCGGCAAGGGGGAAATCACGTCAACCACGAAACAACCCTATGCGGAGTATTACGGAGGCTGGTATGACAAGAATTTCCCGCCCAAGAAGTAACTTGCGACGGGTTCTGATGACGCTCGGCGTCGCGGCCTGGCTGGCCGGATGCGGCCAGGCCGATGGAAAAAACGTACAGGATTCACACATGACGCAACCGAAGATGACGCTGTGGCAAGCGATCGACGCGCTGGCACGGCAAGTCCCGTTCTCGAAGTCCGGGATCGAAAACACGCTGTCGACGCGCCTGAGCGAGACCGACGACGAAGGCAGCGACGTGTTCCAGTTCTTCAAGGGCACGCCCGTCAAGCTGACGGACGGCGTGGTCATCGAGAACGTGGACCTGCGCATCAAGCGCCAGGGCGCGCACCCCGGTTTCATGGTGCTGCGTCTCGGCGGCCCGTGTGTCGGACTGGATGCGGTGCGCGGGCACTACGGCGGGCTCGAGATCACCGACGTGCCGCGCGGGCGCTCGCTCGACGAGGCCACGACGCATTCTGCTCGCCTGCCGTGGGGGCAATTGTCGTTCAGTTTCACGGAGCGCAATCCAGGCTGTCTCGCGTCCGTGGCGTTCAAGCCCAAGCAGGGGGAGTGAGCCGGGCGAGGGCGTTTCCGTACCAATGATCCGATGCGCCTGCCGGCAACACCGATCCATTCCTCAAGATTCGTCCGATGACCCGCATGACCGATCCAGACAACCGCATCCGGATTCACGAAGGCAGCATCACGCTGCCCGCCGGCTTCGAGGACCGCACCACCAACGTGTTCGTGCCGGCCGATCCGGCGAACCAGCCGAACCTGAGCGTGGCGCGCGACTGGCTGAAGGACGGCGAGACGCTCGCGCCGTACGTCGACCGGCAGCTCGCGCTGCTCAAGTCGCGCCTGCAGGGGCACAAGCTGATCGCACGGCAGGCCGAACGGCTCGGCCCGGACGACCGGGCGCTCGCCGGCGAACGCATCGACGCGAGCTACCGCAACGGCGCACGGCTCGTGTACCAGCGGCAGGCGGCCTTCATCGTGGCGCCCGGGCGCGTGCTGATCTTCACGGCCTCGGGCACGCGCACCTTCAACGACGAGATGGACGCGCTATGGCGCGGCTGGCTTGACGACTACCGGCCGGCGGACGAGACCGGCGAGACCGGCGAACCCAGGCCGGCCTGACGAGGGCAGCACATCATGTTCGAGGCCGCACGCGTTACCGATCCGATCGAGCATACGAGCGCGCTGACGGGGTTCCTGATCGGCGCCGTGATCGGCATTGCGCTGATCGCCGCCGTCGCGTTCGCGACCTTCACGTGCGGCTTCGGCGTCGCGCTGCTGGCGGGCCTCGCGGCCGGCGTCGGCGCCAGCGGGATCCTGTCGCTGGGGGAGGCGATCGGCAAGATGTTCACGTCGACGTCCGGCGCGATCGTGTCGGGCTCGCCGAACGTCTTCATCAACGGCCGGCCCGCCGCGTATGCGACGCTGAGCGGCGTCATGTGCGACAAGCACAATCCGGTGCCGCTCGTCGCGCAGGGCTCGACCAACGTCTTCATCAACGGGCGGCCCGCCGCGCGCAAGGATGACAAGATCACGTGCGGCGCGGCGATCGGCGACGGCTCGCACGACACGTTCGTTCACGGCGGCACGCAGACCTACCTGCCGGTGGACGACGAGGTGCCGCCGTGGCTGCGCACCACGGTCGATTGGGCCTTCGCGCTGGCGGGGCTCGTCGGCGGGCTCGCGGGGCTCGTCAAGGCCGCGGGCGGACTGTCGCGCGCGGTGCTGCCGTGCGCGGCGAAGTTCATCGGCGGCTTCGTGCTCGGCGAAGTCGTCAGCCGCTACGTGGCCGGGCCCGCGATCAACCGCGCGATCGGCGGCCTGTTCGGCAACCCGGTCGACGTGACGACGGGGCGCAAGGTCCTGCTGGCCGACGCGGAAACCGATTACGTGATTCCGAGCCCGCTGCCGGTCCCGATCAAGCGCTTCTACTCGAGCCACCTCGACCAGGTCGGGACGCTCGGCCGCGGCTGGGTGCTGCCGTGGGACCTGCGGCTGCAGGCGCGCGACGGGCGGCTCTGGTACACGGACGCGCAAGGGCGCGAAAGCGGGTTTCCGCTGGTTCGCAGCGGGCAGTCGTCGTTCAGCGACAGCGAGCAGCGTTACCTCACCTGCACGCCCGATGGCCGTTATGTGCTGCACGACGTCGGCGAAACATACTGCGATTTCGGGCGGCTCGATCCCGATACGGACCGGATCGCATGGGTGCGCCGCATCGAGGATCAGGCCGGGCAGTGGATGCAGTTCGAGCGCGACAGTCAGGGGCGCGTGCGCGAGATCCTCACCTGCGGCGGCATTCAGGCGGTGCTCGACTACGAGGCCGTCCACGGGCGGCTCGGGACGATCACGCTCGTGCATGGCGACGAACGCCGTCTCGCGGTGGCCTATGGCTACGACGACCACGGGCAGATGGCGTCGGTGACGGACGCCAACGGCGCCGTCGTGCGGCGTTTCACGTATGCCGACGGCTTGATGACGAGCCACGCGAATGCGCTCGGCTTCGTGTCGAGCTACACGTGGGCGACGATCGGCGGGCAGCCGCGGGTCGTCGCGACCCAGACCAGCGAGGGCGAGCGCTGGACCTTCGAATACGACCTCGACGCGCGCGAGAGCCGCGTTCGCCATGCCGACGGACGCTCGGCGCGCTGGCGTTACGACGCGCGCTTCCAGATCGTCGAATGCACGGACCTGGATGGCGCGCAGTACCGGGTCGAATACGACGATGCCGGGATGCCGACCGCGTTCCTGCTGCCGGGCGAACGCAAGGTGACGCTGGAATATGACGAAGCGGGACGCATCGTCGCCGAGACCGATCCGCTCGGGCGCACGACGCGCACGCGGTATGACGGCAACAGCCTGCGGCCGGTGGAAGTCACCGCGCCGGACGGCGGCGTCTGGCAGGCGGAATACGATCGCCAGGGGCGTCTCGTGCTCGGCCGCGATCCGCTCGGCCGGACCAACCGGTACACGTATCCCGACGGACTGACGTCGCAGCCCGACGCGCATGTCGATGCGCGCGGCGGGCGGAAGGTGCTGGCGTGGAACCGGCTGGGCCAGTTGATTGCATATACGGATTGCTCGGGGAAGACGACGCGTTACGCATTCGATGCATTCGGATTGCCGGTCGAGACGGTCAACGCACTGGGGCAGCGCGTCGCGTATGCGATGCGCCCGACCGGCGAGCCGGTGCGTATCGCCTATCCCGACGGCAGCGAGGAATCCTTCGAATACGATGCGGCGGGGCTCCTCGTGCGGCAGGTCGGGCCGGGCGGACGCATCCGGCAGTGGCGTCGCAATGCGCGTGGCCAGTTGTGCGAAGCGATCGACCCGGCCGGGCGCAGGTTGCAGTATCGCTACGATGCGGAAGGGCGCCTGTTCGAGTTGCTGAACGAGCATGCCCGCTATGCGTTCGCTCATGACGCGGGCGGGCGACTCGCGTCCGAAACGCGGCCGGACGGCGTGACGCGGCGCTTCGCGTACGACGACGCGGGCGGGCTGCGGGAATTGACGATCGTCGGCGCGGCCGACCCGGCGAATCGTCGCGACGCGGGCCCGGTGCGGGTGATCCGCTTCGAGCGCGATCCGATGGGGAACCTGACGGCGCAGCACACGCCGACCGACGTGACCCGCTATGAGCGCGATGCGGGAGACCGGCTGCTGGCGGTCGAGCGGGCGCCGACGGACGCGGGTGCGGCGCTCGGCATCGGGCCGGATGTGGTCCGGTTCGAATACGACAAGGGCGGCCGGCTGATTGCCGAGCATGGCGTGAACGGCGCGGTCGGGTATGGGCTCGACGAGCTGGACAACGTGTCGACGCTGTCGCTGCCGCATGCGCAGACGCTGCAGATGCTGCGCTACGGTTCCGGGCACGTGCATCAGATTCGCTGCGGCGACCAGGTGGTCAGCGATTTCGAACGGGACGACCTGCATCGCGAGATCTCGCGGACGCAAGGGCGCCTGATGGAACGGTCGGGTTACGACTTGCTGGGGCGCAAGCTGTGGCAGGCGGCGGGCATGTCGCCGGAAACGACCGGGCGGATGCGCGGGCAGTTGTGGCGCAACTACGGCTACGACGCGGCCGGCGAACTGACGGAGATGCACGATAGCCTGCGGGGCAGCACGCAGTATGGCTACGATGCGGCGGGGCAACTGGTGCGTCAGTACCGCGCGGCGGACCGGCATCTCGAGGAATTTGCGTGGGACGCGGCCGGCAACCTGCTGGATGACCGGCAACGCCTCAGCCGCGGCTATGTGGAAGGCAACCGGCTGCGGATGTGGCAGGACTTGCGGTTCGCCTATGACGCGTTCGGCAACCTGGCGACGAAGCAGCAGGGGCCGAACCGGACGCAGCGCTTCAGCTACGACGGGCAGGACCGGTTGATCGCCGTCCGCACGGAAGATGCGCGTGGCGCGGTCGAGGCGCGGTTCGAGTACGACCCGCTCGGAAGGCGGACGGCGAAGAGCGAGACGTATTTCGATGTCCGGGGCGTCGAACTCCGCAAGGCGCGCAAGCGCTTCGTGTGGGAGGGGCTGCGGCTCGCGCAGGAGATTCGCGAGACGGGCGTCAGCAGCTATGCGTATAGCCCGGATGCGCCGTATTCGCCGATTGCGCGCGTCGACGCGGTGATCGCGGATGCGGTGGCGGCCGTCGCGATCGAGCAGGCGAGGCATGCGGCGCGGATTTACCACTTCCATACGGATCTGGTGGGGGCGCCGCTGGAGGTGACGGACGAGGCGGGACAGGTTGCGTGGGCCGGGCGGTATGCGGCGTGGGGGAAGGTCGAGGCAGGCGATCGGGAACTGGTGGCGCCGCGCACCGAGCAGCCGCTGAGGTATGCGGGGCAGTATGCGGACGACAGTACCGGGCTGCATTACAACACGTTCCGGTTTTACGATCCGGACGTGGGGCGGTTCGTCAATCAGGATCCGATTGGGGTGCTGGGGGGCGAGAATCTTTACTCGTATGCGCCCAATTCAGTGCGGTGGTCCGATCCGGTCGGGTGGTTTTGCGGTGCATCCCAAAAACACCATCCTATTCCCAAGTTCCTGGGTGGTAACGAAAAGCAAAACCTCATCGCTCTCGCGAAAGATCCGCACGTCGACTTTCATGGAGCCTTGAACAAGCGTCTTATGGATTTGTTCGGGATGCGAGGCGGAGGTCGAGGAGGGGGAGCCGCAGATTGGGCGGTTGAAATGGCCAACACGCCGGGAATGCAAAAGGAAGCATTGGATGCGGTGCTTGATGCGGCTCGTTCGGTTGATGCCACGCATGGTACGAATTTGACGAGTGCGGTGTGGGAAAATATTGTTAACGGAAATTTCAAGGTTTACCCATGAGGAAGCGAGAGTTATATCACCTTTATTATTCTGGAATGGATCGATATGATTTCGATCAGGACTGGCTGAATCGCAATGCTGAAATTTTTTGCGGGAGTTGTCGTAGGTTAAAGATATTTGATCGTGAGATTGATGTCAGGCTGGATCGAAAAATATCGGGTAAGCCCGACATGCTGTTTGCCGGCTACTTGCCGGTTCCGGGTATTGCGTCAGATCGGCTTATAGGTTTGCTTGGGAGCGAGGGGCGTCGCTTTTTGAATGTGGGAAGGGTGATTTCCGTTGAGGGTGGGGTGGAGTTCGGGCAGCCCTATAAGTCGTTTTCAGGAAAGTATGGATATGTAACGTTGAGAGGGAAAAAGCCAAGTATTTTCAAGGGTGTTCCTTTCCCTGAAAATGAGCGGCTTGTTGTTTGCAATGAATGTGGTTTTGAGTCAAGGCGTGAGAGGGCGCCATGGTTTTTGCTGGAATCGGAATGCCCTGATGCGCCAATTTCTTGTACCGGCTTGGGGATTTTGATCGACGAGGATATCTATAAGGAAGTTGAAGGGGTGAAGCTGAAGGATGTTCTGGTCCAGAGTGTGGAGATACTGTGAGGAAAATCCGGTATTTGATCATGCTGATGGCCAAATTGAAGATTTTCCCGGTGGGTTCGAATTGATGTGCCGTGACAGGCGAGCCGGGATGGCGACCCTGCATTTCATTCTTCCCCCGGGATTGTGACAACGCCCTTGGCGTGACACATCAACGACCATCCGCCCGTACGTCCCGTTTCGATCCCGATTGCATTTCTCCCTCCAGCAAGGCCGGCCAGCATGTGTTCATATAGGCGATTTCAATCGCACGCTGGCGTTGTCCTGGCTGTCCTCCATGTCGCCGCGGCGAAATCTTCCACTGTTCACCCGCTTCCCGGCAGTAGGCGGCGCGTATGCAGTGCACCGTGTCAGGCTGGATCGAAAAATATCGGGTAAGCCTGACATGCTGTTTGCCGGCTACTTGCCGGTTCCGGGTAATGCATCAGATCGGCTCATAGGTTTGCTTGGGAGCGAGGGGCGTCACTTTTTGAATGTGGGAAGGGTGATTTCCATTGAGAGTGGAGTTAGAGCAGCCCTATAAGTGGTTTTCACGCAAATATGGATATAAGTTTAAGTTTCGATAAACGGAGCCTGTCCGAAACTTTCCGCGTTTTTGCCGGCGAGGTGAAGTGATACGTGTGCGCCCAAAGCCGGTACACGCAGGGTCATATCGATTCACGCGCGTCATCCACGGGCCACGCCGGCCAGCGCTTGCGCGCGTGCGCATCCCGATCCTCGGCCGGCGCGGGCGCATCGCTCATCCCCGCCACGGCCGCGAAGTCCGCCACCGTCCACCCGGTGCCGAGCAACAAGCGCCGCGTATGCAGCGCACCGTGCACGTCATCGGGCACGCACTCGCCCAGATACCGCAGCGCCCGCCCTTCGACATCGACGAACCCGTGCAGATAATCGTGCGCGAGCATCGTCCACAGCCGCGCCGCGCCGTGCGATTGCCGCGCACCGCTGATCAGGCTCAAGCCGGCGTCGAGCCCCCAGCGGTACAACGTGCTCGCGAGGCCGCGCCTTTGGTACGCGATACGAAACTTGGAATGCGGCGCGCGCAGGTAGCGATCCGCGCGGCGAGGGATTTCGGGCAGCCGGTTGAACACCGTGTACCCGGCGAGCTGCCGGGCCGCCGGATCCTCGACGTAAAGAAAGTATTCGCCGTCCGCCTCGCGGTGGCGGACGATCAGCCCGGACGCGCCGAGCGTGACGGCGGGCAGGCCGTACAGGCGGTGGCCCGGTTGATGGAGACGCGCGTGGAGCGTGTCGAGTTCATCGTCGATGGTGTGCTGGCAGTGCTGTACGTCGATACGCATGGCAAAGGAAGGCCGTGTCGGGCGAGTCGAATGAATGGGTCATGGCGAGGGGAATTGGAGAACGCGGCCCCGTGGCTCGACGCGCGAGCCGGGGCCGCCAATCAGCTGGGGATGTGCTGGAAACCGGCGGCGATCGCGGCGAGGCCCGCGATGCAGAGAGCGATCAGGATCAGGACTTTGTGTATCACGCCTCTTCCCTCATGAATGCGCGGCGCCGACGGGCGGCGTCGCGGAGACGGTGAACGGCGGGCCGAAGCCCGCGCGGCCGTCGTCGTGGACGACGGTCGGGTGTCCGTGGCGGGGCTGACGTCAGGTGGCCCGGCGAGCCGCTGCGCTTGCGGACGGAACGCACCATACGCGGTTGCGGCCGAGTCGGCAATCCGATCGGGCGGGAAAGGCGTCAATTCGCTTCGTTTCGCGACAATAGGCCGCAAGTTTGGCTAATTTAGAGATAACTGGCGACCCATCAGGCCGCCCGCGGCTGCCCGAACACCCGCCGCACCCGTGCGAACAACCCGTGCTCGGCGATCCACGCCGCATACGCGCGATAGTCCGGGTCGCGCATCAGGTGGCGCTCCTCGGTTTTCGCGCGCAGGTAGTAGATCAGGTTCACTGCGGCGAGCGCCGAGCAATGCGCGAGCGCGATCTGCCAGCCGAGCGGCTCGACGAACGGCACCGAGACCATCCAGTACGACAGGTTCTTCGTGATGTACGCCGGATGCTTCGTGAAGCGGTACGGGCCGGACGTGATGATCCCGCGGTTGGTCAGGTTCGAGAAGCGCAGGCCGAACGAGATCGTCGACAGCGCGTAGCACAGCAGCAGCGCGATGATCGTCGCGCCCCAGATTACGCGGATCACCGGCGCGGAGAGCAGCCAGTTGTCCCAGAACAGCGAGCCTTCGTAGCGGATGTAGTTGCTCGAGATCAGCGACCAGAACGGCTGGTAGCAGATCAGCGCGGCGAGCCAGCCGAGCGTGGTCGGCTCGACGGTGCGCACGTGGCTGTCGAGGAGGCGGAACGTGCACAGGTAGCCGACGGTGCCGAACATCAGGTCCATCGTGAACGACAGGTCGTACATGAACACGAACAGCGCGAGCGACATCGGCGCGTGCGTCGCGTTCGCGAGCGACGCGCTCAGGTGATCGGCGTCCTTCGACAGGTAGACCGTCATCAGCGGCAGGAAGAACGCCTTCACCATCCAGCCGGCGAGCATCTCGCGCACCGGCTGCCAGCTCGCGGGCCGCTCGCCGCGGAACAGGAAGCGCCCCCACAGCAGGTACGCGTCGTCGGTTTCGCGCTGATGGCGATCCATCCACGCGAAGTAGAACGGCGCGGCGGCGATCACGTACGGCGCGAGCGAGCGCAGCAGCGACCAGAACGGCTGGTAGAACGCGCCGTGATACTCGGGCAGCAGCCAGTACAGCATGCCGATGCCCGCGTAGACCGACGCGAGCGCGCCGAGCCGCACCGCGACGCGGGCGATGCCGAGCGGCCGCACGGCCTGTCGCGACAGCCCGGCGCTCGGGCGCAGGTGGACGCGCGAGATGAGGAGTTCGTGCAGCGCGATCGTGCCGATGATCGCGAGGCTCGCGATCACCGCGCGCGTGGCGCCGTCGAGCGCGGGCTGGTCGCGCGTGATCCACAGCGCGAACAGGCCGGCCACGATGCCGAGCAGGCCGGCGCGGAACGGGGTGGCGGAGCGGGGCGGCCGGTCTTGGACGGCTGCGATGCCTTCGAGCGTCGAGTTCATGTGATCCTCGTATGGATGAGGCCGGCGTCGCCGTGGCGGCGGCGCCGGCGGGCGGCCGGGCGTGGAGTTGTTGTGTGCCCGGCCGCCTTGCGCTGCGGGTCGATTACTTCTTGACGGTGCCGCCGAGCAGGCCGCCGACCAGGTTCGTCACCGGCGCGAGCAGGTTGGCCGCCCCTGCCGTGCCGCCGCTCGAGCTGCCGGTCAGGCCGCTCGTGACGGTGCCGCCGCCGCTGCTGCCCGGCGTCGTCACCGTGCCGCCGGTCACGCCGCTCGGGCTGCCCGTGACGGCTGCGCCCGTGGTGCCGAGCGGCGACGTCAGCGCGCCGGCGAGCGTGCCGACCGGGCCGCTCGTCAATGCGCCGCCGAGGGTGCCCGTCGTGCTGCCGCCCGGTGTCGTGACCGTGCCGGTAAGGCTCGCGCCGAGCGGCGTCAGCGAATTGACGAGGTTCGTCACGGGCGTGAGCAGGCCGCCTGCGCCTGCACCGGTGCCGCTGGTGCCGCCCGTTGCGCCGCCGAGCGAGCCGAGCAGGTTCGTGACGGGGGCGAGCGGGCCGCTGCCGCTGCTGCTGGTGCCGCTCGTTCCGCCCGAGCCGCTGCTGCTGCCGATCGAACCGAGCGAACCGAGCAGGTTCGTGACGGGGGCGAGCGGGCCGCTGCCGCTGCTGCTGGTGCCGCTCGTTCCGCCCGAGCCGCTGCTGCTGCCGCCGATCGAACCGAGCGAGCCGAGCAGGTTCGTGACCGGTGCGAGCGGGCCGCCGCTGGTGCTGCCGCTGGTCCCGCTGGTGCCGCCGGAACCGCTGCTGGAACTGCCGGTCGTGCCGCCGAGCAGGCCGCCGACGCTCGTGACCGTGTTGCCGAGCTGCGTCACGACGCTGCCGAGATCGGCGCCGGCCGGATTGCCGGTTGCGCCGCCGATCTGCGAGCCGGCGGTGCCGAGGCCGTTGCCGACCGTGGTCAGCAGGTTGCCGACCGGCGTGCCGAGGCCGGTGGCCGAGCCGGCGTTCTGCGTCGTGCCGGGCGTCTGCACGCCGCCGGTCAGCGTGTTCGTGATCGGGTTGATCAGGCTGCCGGCCTGCGTCTCGAGCTGCTGGATCGGCGTGGTGTTCAGCGTCGTGTTCAGGCCGGACGCGGCGGTGTTGATCACGCTGCCGACCGTGTTCACGAGGCTACCGGCGGTCGTCGTCACCGGTGCGAGCGGCGACAGCGGGCCGCTGCCGAGGCTCGTCACCGCGTTGCCGAGGTTGTTGACGGCGGCCCCGGTGCCGCTCAGCAGGCCGGTGGTCGACGTGACCGTCGGGCCGAGCGGGTTGGCCGACACGCCGATCGAGCCGAGGCCGGCCGCGATGCCGTTGCCGAGCGACTGGACGCCGTTGCCGAGGCTCGTGACCGCATTGCCGACGCTGGTGGCCGCCGGGTTGCTGGATACGCCGCCGACTTGTGCGCCGCCGTTCGCGACCGTCGTGCCGAGCGACGTGACGAGGTTGCCGGTCTGCTGGAGGATGTTGCCGAGCGGGGTGGCGCCGGAGGTGCCCGAGGAAGTACCGGAAGACGTGCCCGACGAAGTGCCCGAGGAAGTACCGGAAGACGTACCGGACGAGGTACCTGAAGACGTACCGGACGAAGTACCCGAGGACGTGCCGGACGAAGTACCCGAAGACGTACCGGAGGACGTGCCCGACGAGGTACCCGAAGAAGTACCGGAGGACGTACCCGACGAGGTACCCGAAGAAGTACCGGAGGACGTGCCCGACGAGGTACCCGAAGAAGTACCGGAGGACGTACCCGACGAGGTGCCCGAAGAAGTACCGGAGGACGTACCCGACGAGGTGCCCGAAGAAGTACCGGAGGACGTGCCCGACGAGGTACCCGAAGACGTACCGGAAGACGTGCCCGATGAGGTACCCGAAGAAGTACCGGAGGACGTGCCCGACGAGGTACCCGAAGACGTGCCGGAGGACGTGCCCGACGACGTCCCGGAGGATGTACCCGAAGACGACCCCGAGCTTCCCGAGCTTCCCGAGCTTCCCGAACTCCCCGAACTCCCCGAACTCCCCGAACTCCCCGAACTCCCCGAACTCCCCGAACTCCCCGAACTCCCCGACGACCCCGATGTGCCTGATGCCCCCGATGTCCCCGACGTCGTCGGCTTGAGCGTGCTCGGCGTGGACGGTCCGTCGACCGAACTGCAGCCGTACAGCGCGAGCAGTGACGTGATGGCGAGTGAGAGCGTCGTTTTTGTGAAGTAATTCTGCATATTGGCCTCGACAATTGATGTTTGTCCGGGCCAGAACTGCAATTTCCGCGCCACCCGCGCCGGCGCGGAGCGTCGCCATTTAGCGTTGCAGAATGTGCGACGTTCGCTGCGTTTTGTTCTGAGTAATTGTGTTTTCGCTCGACGACGGCACGATGTACGGCGAGATGTTCCCGTCAGGCCCGTAACGCGCACGGAAAACGTTACGTAGCGCCGGCGCGCCGCCCCGTGCGCGCGTTCACAACCTTACTGGCGGGCATGCCGCGCCGGCCGGACCGAGTCCCGCGTCTTTGACGAATCGCCCGCGCGCCGCGAACATCACGTGAACGCGCGGGCCGGCCCCGCCGCGGCAATCGAACCGACAGGACAGGGACATGAGCGAACACGACAGGGAGCAGGGCAAGGCGCGCCGCATCGACGTGATGGGCGAGGCGTTCGTCGAACGGGCGATGCGCGATCTCGACGGATTCTCGCGGCCGCTGCAGGACTGGCTGAACGAGCACGCATGGGGCAGCACCTGGCAGCGCGGCGGGATCGACCTGAAGACGCGCAGCCTCTGCACATGCGCGATGCTGGCCGCGCTCGGCCGCGGCAACGAACTGAAGGGCCATGTGCGCGGCGCGCTCAACAATGGCGCGAGCCTCGTCGAGATTCGCGAGGTGCTGCTGCACAGCGCGCTTTACGCGGGCGCGCCTGCGGCGGTCGAGGCGTTCCGCAACGCGCGCGAGGTGCTGGCGGAGCTCGGCCTGACGCTGCCCGACGATGAAGGCTGAGCGCGGCGGCGCCGTGGCCGGCCGCCGCGCCGGGGCGAGACGTCAGCGCCCGGCCTGCGCCGCCGGCGCATCCGCGGCAACCGGTTCCGCCGCCACTTCGGCCAGCCATTGCGCGGTCGGGCCCGGAATCGTCACCGGCAGCATGTGGCCGCCCTCGACCACCCGCAGCCGCACGCGCGGCGACTTCTGCGCAAGCGCCTCGCCGTGGCTGCGCCAGTTCAGGATGCGGTCGCCGCGGCCGTACAGCACGTCCACCGGCAGCGCGAGTTCCGCGTAGCGGCGCTCCAGCGCGGGCATGTCCTCGGGCACCGCGATCAGGTCCGACGCTGTCGCGTAGAAACTGCTCGGCCGCAGCCCGAGCAGCCCGCCGCCCTTCACCGGGAAATCCTTCGGCACCGCCTCCGGCGCGAACACCGCGTCGACCGCCTTGCGGCCGGTGAGGATCGTCAGCGGAATCGCGAACGTCCACGACACGAAGCGGCGCACGAGCCGCGACGGAATCAGCAGCGGGCGGAACGGCGCCGGCGGCGCGGCTTCCTGGTGCGTGAGCGGCGCGATCAGCGCGAGGCGGCTCACGTGCTGCGGATGGTTGAGGCCGACCGCGAGCGAGATCGCGCCGCCGAGCGAGTGCCCGACGAGCACCGGCTTGTCGAGCTGCAGCGCGTCGATGAAGCCGGCGACCATGCGCGCCTGCGCGAAGATGTTCGCCTGCGAGCGCGCGCCGCGGATCGAATGCCCGGCGCCCGGCCGGTCGATCAGGATCACGCGATGCCGCTCCGCGAGCCGCTGCAGCGGCAGGTACGCGAAATTGCGCAACTGCCCCGCGAGCCCGTGCACGAATACGATCGGCGGGCCGCTGCCGTACTCGACGTAATGGATGCGGTCGCCGTTGACGTCGACGAAGCGGCCTTCGGGCCGGAACGCGCGCGTCACGCGGCGCGCGATGTACCAGGTAAACACCGCGAGCGCCGCGCACACGGCCACGACGGCGATCAGCGCCTGCTGGATAAGATGGAGCGTAGGGCTCATGTCGGCCTCACCGGGTTTCGAAAGCGGGTTGCGGGACGGGCGCGGCCGCCGCGCCGGGCTGCGCGCGGCGTTCGAAGCGCATCGCCGAATCGGCGAGCGCGCTGAACTTCAGCGACGCGAGGTCGAGCACGTAGTTCTGGTGGAACTTCCACGGCTTCTTCTCCCCCTGTTTCGGCAGGATGCCGGCCGCGCGCTGGATGTAGCCCGAGCTGAGGTTCACCGCCGGCACGTTGCCGAGATCGCCCGGCGCGAGGCGCGGCACGCAGGTGTCGTAGTCGTGCGCGCGCATGTGGTTGAGCAGGCGGCACACGTAGCGCGAGATCAGCTCGGCCTTCAGCGTCCAGGACGCGTTCGTGTAGCCGAACGACGACGCCAGGTTCGGCACGTCGCTGTACATCATTCCTTTATACGACACCGTTTCCGACAGGTCGACCGCGCGGCCGTCGACGGTGATCTGCGCGCCGCCGAGCATCTTCACCTTCAGCCCGGTCGCGGTGACGATCACGTCCGCCTCGAGCCGCTGGCCGCTTTTCAGCAGCAGGCCGGTGGGCGTGAAGCGCGCGATCTCGTCGGTGACGATCGACGCGCGGCCCGAGCGGATCGCCTTGAACAGGTCGCCGTTCGGCACGAGGCACAGGCGCTGGTCCCACGGCTGGTAGCGCGGCGTCAGGTGCTTCGCGACGTCGAAGCCGGGGCCGAGCTGCTTGCCGGCCGCGCGGATGATGAACTGCTTCGTCCGGTCGGGCTTGCGGCGCGAGACGTTGTACAGGTACATCGTCAGCAGCACGTTCTTCATGCGCACGAGCCGGTGCGCGAGCCGCGACGGCAGCACGCGGCGCAGCGCGTTCGCGATCTTGTCGCGCGCGGGCAGCGACACGATGTAGGTGGGCGAGCGCTGCAGCATCGTCACGTGCCGCGCTTCGCCGGCCATCGACGGCACCAGCGTCACCGCGGTCGCGCCGCTGCCGATCACGACCACGCGCCGGTCCGCATACGACAGGTCCTTCGGCCAGCGCTGCGGATGCACGAGATCGCCGGTGAACGCGTCCATGCCGGGCCAGTCGGGCAGGTAGCCCGCGTCGTAGTCGTAGTAGCCGCTGCACATGTACAGGAAGCGGCAGGTCAGCACCAGCGTCTCGGCCGTTTCGGCCGTCTCGCCGGCGGTGCGCTCGACGCGCACCGTCCAGCGTGCGCGGTTCGAATCCCAGTCCGCGCCGACCACCTTGTGGCCGTAGCGGATCGACCGGTCGATGCCGTACGCGCGTGCGGTGTCGCGGATGTAGTCGAGGATCGTCTGGCCGTCCGAGATCGCCTTGTCGCTGTGCCACGGCCGGAAGCTGTAGCCGAGCGTGAACATGTCGGAATCCGAACGGACGCCCGGATAGCGGAACAGGTCCCAGGTGCCGCCGATCGCGTCGCG
>Ga0157367_1000035_pt1 | contig 70544 bp, 61 predicted proteins | sample AttbisABBM2_FD_113142 | JGI IMG/M metagenome (GOLD analysis project Ga0157367, IMG submission 113142) | Fungus gardens microbial communities from leaf cutter ant in Botucatu, State of São Paulo, Brazil - Atta bisphaerica ABBM2 | ecosystem: Host-associated > Fungi > Mycelium > Unclassified ... | reverse complement strand
ATTCACTCGGCCTGGCTGACGGAACCGATGCTGTGCGCCGCGGAGCGACTGCTGGATGTGATGACCCAGCCGCGCGATGCGCGCGTGCTGGGGCCGCATATCGTGCGGGAAATTATCTACTATGTGCTGACCGGCCCGATTGGCGGCGCGCTGCTTTCGCTGGTGAGCCGACAGACGCAGTTCAGCCTCATCGCGCGCGCCCTGCGACGGATTGAGAATCACTATGCGGAAAACCTCAGCGTCGATGCGCTGGCCGCGGAAGTGAATATGAGCGTCTCAGCCTTTCACCATAACTTCAAAGCGGTGACGCAGACCTCGCCGTTACAGTATCTCAAGCGCTATCGCCTGCATCAGGCGCGGCTGCTGATGCTGCACGATGGACTCAAGGCGAGTGCGGCGGCGGTGCGGGTGGGCTATGAAAGCCCTTCGCAATTTTCGCGGGAGTTTAAACGCTATTTCGGCGTGACGCCGGGGGAAGAGGTGAGTCGTGTCAGGCAGACGGTAGCGGATCCATCCGCCTGAGTGGCGGCGGATCCGAAAGCCAGGCGCGCGTCAGGCGCGTTTCTGGCGACGCTTTTTCCAGATCACCACAATGCTGCCGGACAGGCCGAGCACCAGCAGCACCATCGGCAGTATCATCAGAATCGCCATCACCTGATCTTCATGACGCTTGATAAACGGCACCTGGCTGATGCCATAGCCAAAGGCAACCACAATGCCGACCCACAGCACGCCGCTGAGCCAGTTAAACAGCTGAAATCGGCCATTCTGCAGGCCTGCAATGCCCGCCATGGTCGGCAGGATAGTGCGGATAAAGGCAAGAAAACGGCCAACCAGCAGCGCCATCAGCCCGTGACGGTTAAACATATTCCAGGCGCGCTGGTGATACTGTGCCGGCAGATGCATCAGCCAGCTTTTCACCAGTCGGGTATTCCCCAGCCAGCGGCCCTGCAGATAGCTCAGCCAGCAGCCGAGGCTGGCGGCGGTCGTGAGGATCACCATCGTCGGCACAAAATCCATCACCCCTTTAGCCACCATCGCGCCTGCCAGCAGCAGCAGACTGTCGCCCGGCAGGAAAGAGGCGGGCAACAGACCATTTTCCAGAAACAGCGTCAGGAACATCACGCCGTACACCACCCACACCACATCCGGATTTGCCAGCGCGGCAAAATCCTGATGCCAGAGCGCCTGGACAATCTCGTGTAAAACACCCATTAGCGATTCCATCACGTCACAAGGAACAATCCGTCTGCGTTCAGCCAGCACGGCAATCTCACCGGTAAGCTGAACGATGCGGGATAAATTTTAACAACAAATGAGCCGGTGCCCGGCAAACTCTCCGGGCCGCCGCTACGTGGTTTATCTTCTGTTTACTTTCTGTTTATCTGATTTAGCGCGTCAGGCGCGCAAAACCGGCCTCCAGGTCAGCCAGCAGATCATCAACGTGCTCCAGACCAATGTGCAGCCGCACCAGCGTGCCGGTGAAATCCACACCGCCCGCCGGACGAATCTCAGCCAGCTCTTCCGGCTGATTTGCCAGGATCAGCGATTCATAGCCGCCCCAGGAGTAAGCCATGCTGAAATGATGGAAGTGATCGAGATATTCCGCCAGTTGGGGCGCGTCTAATTTTTCCTGCAGGATGAACGAGAACAGGCCGCTGCTGCCGTTAAAATCGCGCTGCCAGAATACATGACCTTTGCTTTGCGCCAGCGCCGGATGATTCACCCGTGCCACTTCCGGGCGTGCTGCCAGCCACTCTGCCACCTGAATTGCGCTCTCTTCATGCTGACGCAGACGGGTGCCCAACGTACGCAGACCGCGGCTCGCCATGTAGGCGGTATCGGCATCCACCATCTGGCCCATCAGATAAGAGTTCTCACGCAGTTGGTCGATACAGCGTGCATTGGCGACCGCCGTGCCGATCATCGCATCGCTGTGACCAATCAGATATTTGGTGCCAGCCTGAATCGAGATGTCGATGCCGTGCGCCAGCGCGTCAAACAGAATACCGGCCGCCCAGGTGTTGTCGATCATGATGATCGCCTCGGGCGCTTTAGCGCGTACCGCTGCCACAATCGCCGGAATATCCTGAACTTCCATCGTGATTGAAGCGGGCGACTCCAGGAAGACAACACGGGTGTTGGGTTGCACCAGCTCACCGATTTCACTGCCGATGCAGTGATCGAACCAGCCCGTGGAAACCTGCAGCTTAGCGAGAATTTTAGTACAGAAGTCCTGCGTCGGTTCATAGACCGCACCGCTCATCAGTACGTGGTCGCCCGCCTCGACAAACGCCAGAATCGCGTTTGCCACGGCAGCCGCGCCGCAGGGATAGAGCACACAGCCCGCACCGCCTTCCAGCTCGGTCATCGCATCCTGTAGCGCAAAGTGCGTCAGGGTGCCGCGACGGCCATAAAAGAGTTCGCCTTTTGCCCGACCGGCGGTGGCGCGTTTCTTCTCCGCAACCGTATCAAAAACCAGCGAAGAGGCGCGCTGAATGACGCTGTTCACCGAGCCCTGGGTATAACGCTTGCTGCGTCCTGCACTGACGAGCATGGTATCAATTTTTCTGGTGGTCATGAGTCGCCTTTACCGCTTCAGACTAAGCCCTCACGTTATCACGAAACGGCCAGCAGGGTTGAGACTCAATGGTGATTATCAGAGTGCGTCGCAGGAAAAAAACCGGCCCGCAAGCGAGCCGGTTTTCATTGCCTTACATCACGCCCATCAGGCGCGGCAACCAGAGTGAAATAGCGGGAATATAGGTAATCAGCATCAGCACCAGGAACAGCATGCCGTAGAACGGCAGCATCGCCCCGACGACCTGCTCAATCTTCTGCTTACTCACCGCGCTGGCCACAAACAGCACGGTGCCGACCGGCGGCGTAATCAGCCCGATGCCCAGGTTCGTCAGCATGATCATGCCAAAGTGAACCGGATCGACCCCCAGCGCGGTGGCTACCGGCAGCAGCACCGGCGTCAGGATCAGAATCAGCGGCGCCATATCCATCAGCGTGCCCACCACCAGCAGCAGGATGTTGATACACATCAGGATCACATATTTGTTATCGGAGAGGCTGGTGAACGCTTCGGTAATAATGGTTGGCAGCTGCATAAAGGTCATTACCGCGCCAAACCCGGCCGCGAAAGCGATCAGCACCATTACGATGGTGACGGTTTTAATGGTGCGGAACAGCAGGATATGCAGCTGACTCCATTTAAAGTCGCGATAGATAAACATGGTGACGAAGAACGCCCAGATACAGGCAATCGCAGCGGACTCCGAGGCGGTAAAGATGCCGGAGAGGATCCCCCCCATGATGATCACGACGGTAAACAGCCCCCAGAACGCGTCGAAGAAAATCTTCAGCGCCTGACGAAACGGAATACGCTCGCCTTTGGGGTAGCCGCGTTTACGGGCAAAGCCCAGACACATCACCATCAGGCAGGCCCCCAGCAGCAGGCCAGGAAAAATCCCGGCGACAAACAGCGAGGAGATAGTCACCATGCCGCCGGTCGCCAGCGAGTAAATCACCGAGTTGTGGCTGGGGGGCGTCAGCACCGCCTGAACGGAGCCGCTGGCGGTTACGGCCGCCGCAAAGTCACGCGGATAGCCTTTCTCCTCCATCTGCGGAATCATCACCGAACCAATCGAGGCGGTATCGGCTACCGACGATCCGGAGATAGCGCCAAAAAAGGTTGAAGCGACGATATTAACCAGCGACAGCCCGCCGCGAATAAAACCGACAAAGATATAGGCGAAGTTGACCAGGCGACGGGCAATGCCGCCCTCTGCCATAATCGCGCCAGCGAGGATAAAGAACGGAATGGTCAGCAGCGAAAATTTGTTAATTCCGTTGGTCACCTGAATCACCACCGCTTCCAGCGGCAGATCGATCCACCAGGCTCCAATAAAGGCGCTCAGTCCCACCGCAAAAGCGACCGGAAAACCCACCATCAGCAACACCAGCAAACTGCCTATCAAGATCAATGCATCCATTTTTCTGCTCCGCGTTAGTGGGTGCCGCCCAGCGTGACAATCGGCCGCTGGCTCTGATCGCCGCTCAGCAGACGCTCAATAACAAACAGCAGGGTGAAAATTGCACCAATCGGGATCGGCAGATACATCTCGCCGTAAGTCACTGCCGGGAGTGAGGCGAGGGTCTGCACCCACATCGCTTCGCACAGGCTGTAACTGGCCTGGAAGATCACCAGACAGGTGACGATCATCAGCAGATCGCTGACGCGCAGCATCAGGCGCTGCCGGGCAGGCGACAGGCGGTCAGTGACCATCGATACGCAGATATGGGTTCCGGCGCGCAGACCCACCGGCGCCCCAATAAAGGTAAAAATAATCATGCAGATAATGGCAACCGGCTCCGGCCAGGAGAGCGCGCCGTTCATCACGTAACGGGCGAAGATCCCCATCGGGATTACCGTCACCATGATCAACAGCGCCACGGCGGCCACCAGCATGCAGAGCAGATAAAGCCCATCCATCAGACGTGCATAAGCAGACATAATTGATACCTGATTAAATACGCCACACGGCAGCGCGGCGCGGGAAGGGTTATTTCACCTCAGCGATCCGGGTCATCAGATCCTGATATTTGCCGCCAAACTGATCGCGTACTGGCTGAGTCGCTTTGACGAAATAGTCGCGGTCGGTCTGCTGGAAGGTGACGCCGCCCGCCTTCATTTTGGCGATCGACGCTTCGGTATAGGTCGCCCAGAGCTGGCGCTCCTCATCCTGTGCCTCTTTGCCAAGCTTTTTCAGCAGCGCCTGATCCTCAGGCTTCAGGCGATCCCAGGCGCGTTTTGAAAACAGGATCATCTCTGGCTGGATAAAGTGGCCGCTGAGGGTGTAATACTTCGCGACCGGCATATAGTTATGGGCGACAAAGGTTGGTGGGTTGTTTTCGGTGCCATCAACCACGCCGGTCTGCATCGCACTGAACACTTCACTGACGCCCATCGCCACCGGATTGGCGCCCATCGCTTTCAGGGTTGCCAGCGAGATGGCGCTGTTCTGCACCCGGATTTTCATGCCCCTGAGATCGTCCGGCTTCACCAGTGGCTTCTTGGTGATCATGTTGCGCTCACCGGCATCGGTCCAGCCCAGGAACACCATGCGGGCGTTGGGATCGTTATCGAATTTGTCGGCAATCTCGCGGCCTATATCGCCATCCAGCACGTTGTGCATGTGGTCAACGTCGCGGAAAATGTAGGGCAGGGTCAGCACGCTGGTTTCCGGGGCAATCGAGGTGACCGGGGCCAGCGAGACGCGGATCATATCGATAGCCCCCAGCTGCACCTGTTGCAGCGTCTGATCTTCATCACCCAGCACGCCACCGGCGTAGAGCTTCATCTCCAGCCGTCCATCGGTGGCCTGTTTCAGTTTGTCGCCCATGTGTTGCAGAGCGACCACGGTGGGATAACCGGCAGGCTGCACTTCAGCCACTTTAATCACCTGTGCCGTGGCGGTGGCACTCGCTATCATCGCTGCCAGGGCACTGGCCACGCATGTTTTCATCATTCTCATTATATTGTCTCCCGCAGAGGTAAGACGGCCTGCGGTCAGGGCTAACCGCAGAGGGCCGTAAGGAGCCAGCATAGTGAAAACGTGTCTGAGTAAAATGCAGCAATGCTGATTGAATGAATTCCATCACATTTTGAAACGTTGTTTTAATAAATTTTCATGCGGCTTCACATTTTAGAAACATCCTCACAAACCGTGCCTGAACCTGCTCAACATCAGGTCAATAGCGCGGATCAGCTTTGTAAATAGTAATGAGAACGACTATCAATTCGCCGCCATTTTGCTATTATTTGCGCTTGTTTCGCATCCCTGAATCAGAAGTTGGAGAAGCAGCGTGGTAGCCAGTGATTTGATGCAAACGGACCTCTCCGTTTGGGGCATGTATCAACATGCCGATATCGTGGTAAAGGTGGTCATGATTGGCCTGTTATTGGCCTCAGTGGTGACCTGGGCGATCTTCTTCGGCAAATATGCCGAACTCAGCGCGGCTAAGCGTCGCCTGAAGCGTGAGCAACTGGCACTGGGCGAAGCCCGCAATCTGAATGACGCCGCCCGCATTGCCAAAGCCTTTACCGGGCACAGCCACTCTGTGGTGCTGTTGAACGATGCGCAGAATGAACTTGAACTGTCGGCTGGCGTGGAAGATACCAACGGCATTAAAGATCGCACCAGTTTCCGCCTTGAGCGCCGCGTAGCCGCCTTCAGCCGTCATGCGGGTCGTGGCAACGGTTTCCTGGCGACCATCGGGTCTGTCGCTCCGTTTATCGGCCTGTTCGGCACCGTCTGGGGCATCATGAACAGCTTTATCGGCATCGCGAAAACCCAGACCACCAACCTTGCGGTGGTGGCACCGGGTATTGCCGAAGCGCTGCTGGCGACCGCGATTGGTCTGGTTGCTGCGATCCCGGCCGTCGTCATCTATAACGTTTTTGCCCGCATGATTGCCAACTACAAAGCCTCGCTGGGTGATGTCGCCGCGCAGGTGATGCTGCTGCAGAGTCGTGATATCGATCTGGGCACCGTCGCCACAGAGGTTCCGCGTCCTGCGACCGCCCAGAAACTGCGCTTAGGGTAAGTTGTTATGGCCATGCGATTAAACGACGATCTGGAAACCGATGGTGAAATGCATGAGATCAACGTGACGCCGTTTATCGACGTCATGCTGGTGCTGCTGATCATCTTTATGGTGGCCGCGCCACTGGCTACGGTCGATGTGCGCGTTAATCTGCCTGCTTCCACCAGCGCGCCGCAACCGCGTCCGGAAAAGCCGGTCTATCTGTCGATTAAAGCAGATAAACAGCTTTACGTGGGTAACGATCAGGTCACCCCGGACTCGCTGGTTAACGTGCTGACCAGCCAGACGCAGGGCAACAAAGAGACCACCATTTTCTTCCAGGCTGACAAGTCGGTAGATTATGAAACGCTGATGAGCGTCATGGATAAGCTGCGCACGGCGGGCTACCTGAAAATCGGCCTGATGGGCATGGAAACCGTGAAGAAATAGCGGGTTATCCGGCAACATGAAAAGGCGACTGTTAAGGTCGCCTTTTTTTATGGCGACTTTTCAGCCAGATAAAATCAGGCAGATCAGCCGCCTGGCGGATCACTTATGCTGGCTGATCTGAATTGTTAATTGGTTGTTACTTATGTACACAGAATTGTAAAGTGCAATGGTGAGCCAGGTCACATTAATCTCGCCTCAGGCAGGCTAAAACGGCTAAAAAACAACAGGAAGCCGTTATGAGTCACACCCCGTCTTTACAAAAGCCGCCGAAAAGTGCTGCCCGAACCATCTTTAACGTCACCAGTGGTAACTTTCTGGAGATGTACGATTTTATGGTGTTTGGCTATTACGCCACCGCCATCGCCAAAACCTTCTTTCCCGGTGATGACCCGTTTGCTTCCCTGATGCTCACCCTGATGACCTTTGGTGCCGGCTTCCTGATGCGCCCGCTGGGGGCGATCATTCTGGGTGCCTACATCGACCATCATGGTCGTCGTAAAGGCTTATTACTGACGCTGGGCTTAATGGCGATAGGTACCCTGACCATTGCGCTGGTGCCAGGCTACGCCACGCTGGGCGCGGCGGCACCGATTCTGATTCTGCTGGGACGCCTGTTGCAGGGCTTCTCGGCAGGGGTTGAGCTGGGTGGCGTATCGGTCTATCTGGCGGAAGTCGCGCCGAAAGGTCGCAAAGGCTTTTTCGTCAGCTGGCAATCAGGCAGTCAGCAGATTGCGGTGATTTTTGCCGCCCTGCTGGGCCTGATGCTCAATCATCTGCTGGCGAAAGAGGCGGTGACGGAGTGGGGCTGGCGTATCCCGTTTGTGGTCGGCTGCCTGATTGTGCCGTTCCTGTTCTACATTCGCCGGATGCTGGAAGAGACCGAAGCGTTCAGCAAACGTAAACATCATCCGAGCATGACGGAAATTATGCGGTCAGTTGCCAGCAACTGGGCACTGGTGCTGGCGGGTATGCTGATGGTGGTCACCACTACGGTGATGTTCTACATGATCACTGCCTTTACCCCGACCTTTGGTAAAACCGTGCTGATGATGAGCGATAAGCAGGCGTTTCTGGTCACCCTCTGCGTGGGTGTCTCAAACCTGTTCTGGCTGCCACTGATGGGCGCGCTGTCGGACCGCGTCGGTCGCCGTCCGCTGCTGATCATTTTTACCCTGCTGATGATTGTGACCACCTGGCCGGTGTTGCACTGGCTGGTGGGATCGGCCAGCTTTGCTCATCTGCTGGAAGCGGAACTGTGGCTGTCGTTTCTTTATGCCAGTTACAACGGGGCAATGGTGGTGTATCTGGCGGAGATTATGCCTGCTGAGGTGCGCGCCGCCGGTTTCTCTATGGCCTACAGTCTGGCGACGGCGCTGTTTGGCGGCTTCACGCCTGCCATCTCCAGCTATCTGATCCACGCCACCGGTGATAAGGCGATGCCGGGCGTCTGGCTGACCTTTGCTGCCGTCTGCGGGCTGATCGGTACACTGTTGATTGGCCGGATGGTGAAACAGTATCAGTTGCGCCACAGCGCGACGCCGGCCAGCGCTTCCCTTTAAAAAGACAAATCGACCACCACGCTGTCGCTGTAGTTACCGGCAGGCGGCGTGTTCTGCGTGGTCAGGATGCGCGCGGTGTAGTTAAAGCCGCGCGTCAGTCCATCCGTAGATACCGCCGTCGAGGTGGTACTGCTCCAGCGTTCCGTACCTGCCGGGCCCCAGCGATTGCTGGTGGTACTCTTATAAATCTCATAGCTCAGCCGATTCGTCCCGCTCGCCATATTCCTGACGCTGCTCACCGCATAGCTGCCATTGCTCAGTCCGACGGTATAGGTGCTGCCTTTACTGCACAATACATTGATGGTCTGCGAGACGGCGGAAAAGCTGCCCACCAGCGGCGCGCTGCCAAAGCTGATATTGGGCGAGGTAATCGTCGTGCAGTCATTGGTCAGGATAGCGGTGATGTTAATCGGGATTACGCCGCTGCCGGTCTGCTCACTTAAGCAAAGGTTGCCCACGCCGACGCTGGTGCAGATGCGATAAGTCACCGCCATGTTCAGCGTCACCTGATAGGTTCCGGCGGCAACCACCTGACCGGGAACGGTGCGCAGATAGACCGGAATGGCGAAGTTAAGGCTGCCCAGCAATCCCGCCAGGTTAATCAGCGTTTGTGAGCCATAGACAAAGGGCGTGCCACCGATGGTCAGTTCGGTGGCGCAGGCACTATCGGTGCAGAGTTGCACCGGCACATTATCGCTGCCGGTGTCACCGCTACGCTTGAGGATACCGCGCGTACCGCTGACAGTGGTTGCGCCGGTCAGCTGAAAGGTTATCTGGTTATTGCCGAGCAGCGACAGCGACGAGCCGGAGCCACAGTTGACGTTGGCGTTGGTGGTGACCGAGCTGACGGTGGTATTCGCCACAAAGGTGGTGACCGAACCAAAGCTTGCCGTGGAGGCGGGCAGGGTACAGGCGGCGTAGCTCAGTGACGGCAGTAGCAGCAACAGGCCAGCCAGTAACAGCGATCTCATCATAGTGGATTTCCGGACGTAAAAGGTTCAGCAGGCGCGGCGGCGCTGCCTGCAACAGGAGCCGGCAGCGCGCAGGTCAGAGGGCCATAGGTTTTCAGCGCCTGCGGCTGACCGCTGGCGATATGCAATTCGGTTTCGCAGCGTCGACCATCTGGCGTCACTACCTCGATCGGATTGCTGGCGGTAAGATCTTCCATCCAGACGATGCCATCCCAGCCGACATATCCGGTGGGATGGTCAGGACGCTGCACCAGGCTTGAGACCGGCAGCGGCTGGCCCTGCGCATCGACCAGGATCACGCTGGCGGCGCGCAGTTTCTCCACCGGGAAGTTGAGCAGGTAGCCGCTCTGACGTTTTACCGCGAAGCGCTGCTCAACCTGCGGCGTGGTCATATCGGCGGGCAGGTCGAGGGTGTCGATATCATATTTGGCCGGATAGTAGCTGCTGATGGCGGGCACCAGCAGATAGCCCTGTTGATTGGTGCGTCCCATCGACTGATTTTCGTAGCGCACGTTCACGTCGGGATAGCTTGTTTTCACCAGCACAAAGGCGTCGTTGATGGCGTTAGCGGCAAAGACGCTGTTATCCATTAATACCAGCGCACCGGAGAGATCGGCCCATTGCGTGAGGTTGTCATCATCGCCATAAAAACCGCCGGAGGTATCAATCTGGTTATTGCGATAGCGCAGACTGCCCTGACGATAATCGCCGCTGTCACCGCTCTGATTCGCCCATGAGGCATCCCAGGCGAACCCGCCGTCGCTGGGCATGGCGCTGGAGGCGTAGATACGCTGGCTGTCGCGACCGCGCTGATCGCGTTCGGTGCTGATGGCCGCGCTACCCTGTTCACCAAACGGGATCACCAGCGAGAGGGCACCGGTCCAGCTCTTCTCCTGCTGATCGCGGCTGGCAGAGACATAGAGGCTGCTGTTACCCCACAGGTTTTTACTCCATGAGAGGTTCCACAGGCGGGTGCGGTCGCCCTGGCCGTCGGTGATATCGATGAAAGCGGCACCGACGCTGCCAAACTGGTTCAGCGAGACGCTGGCGCTGTACTGCGCACTCCGGCGCGACAGCGCGTAACGGCTATCCGCCTGGCTTCCGGCTCGGCTGCCGACCAGCGCCAGATTGCCGAAGTCGCTGCTGCGCTGGGTCTGCTGCGTGCCGATGTTGAACCAGCTATTGTTGTACTGATAACCCCAGCTGTATTGCCTGCCGCTCTCGCCCTCAAGCTGACTCTGCGCTACCGCGCCGTTGACCACGCCCCAGCTGCCGACGCGCAGCTGACCGCCCAGCCCGCCCATCGCCAGGCTTTCGCTGCCTTCAGCGTGACTCTCCAGCGTCAGCCAGTCGGTCATGCCATATCGGTAAGAACCGCTGGCGGCGGCCTGCCCATAATCGAAGTTTTTTATGCCGTAGTTCTCGCGGATCGCGCCAGCGGAAAAGGCATAATCCGACAGGCCCGACTTCAGCAGATTACTGGAGACGTAAAACGGCATGGTGGTAGTGACGCGACGGCCCACCGCATCGGTGGTGGTGATCACCGCGTCACCCGCGCCGTTAACAAACGGCACATTGGTCATCGACCAGGGGCCTGGCTGCACATTTTCCTGGCTGGAACGATAGCCGTTGATAAAGAGATCAACGGTGGAGGGAACAGCTGCCTGGCCGGAAAAAGCGGGCAGCGGATAGGTCACCAGATCGGGACGGACGCTGAAGTCGCGGCCGACGCGGATGCCGCCAAGCCGCACGCTGCTGCTCCACGCCAGCGAATCGGTGACCAGATCGCCAACCCGCCAGCTTACCGCCGTGTTCTCATCTTCATTGCTCCACCAGCTGTCGTAGCGGATGTAGCCATCGTTCTGATAAGTCTTGCTGCCCTCCAGCTGTTGCTGCCAGACACCGTTAGTGGAGACGTGTCCGGTCTCACCAAACATCCGCAGTTCATGTCCGGCGGCAAGGCGGGTGCCGCTGTTATCGGTGCGGCTGGCGTAAAGATCGTAGTTAATCAGCGCACCGCTGCTGGTGCGGCCTGGATAACGCGGTCCGTTCTTTGCCTCACCAATGACCTGACCGGGCAGCCAGTCAGGCGGCACGGTCAGCAGCAGGCGCTGCCGCGCAGCGTCATACTCCACGCTGATGGATGGCAGGCTGCTGACATCAATCTCTGGCTGCTGGCCCAGCTTAGCCGGTGGCAGACCGGCACGCCGCAGATCGCCGCTGCGCAGCCAGAAATGACCGTTGCGCTGCTCCACCGCCACAATGTTGCCATTCGCCTGCTGGTTAATCACCAGCTCCAGCATATAACGCTGACCGCTGCCGGTGCTCTGCAGGCTGGGCGGCGGGGGCAGGGATGAGTAAGTCTCCGCCAGTACCGGATCCGGCGTAAGCGTGTAAATCACGCTGGCCACCGCCAGCGCGCAGGGATGCAGGGAAAAGGGTCTCATTCAGCGCTTACTTCTGAGCAGCGCTGCGCCACTGGCTTTTGTTCACGTCAGCGGTAAGTTCGCCCCCCACTGGCGAGGTGAGCGGCCAGCGATGCGTGCTGTCTGCCAGCACATAGCCGTATAAGCCTTCGCCCAGTTTGCGACCGCCAATCGCCACATTGCTGAGCCGGGCGTGGCCGTTGCCGCTGTTGGTCAGCTGAAGCCAGCGCTTGCCGCCCTCGCTGATCTGTTGCCAGCGCAGAGCAGGGCGGGCGCTGTCGGTGGAGAGCCCGGTACCATACACAAACAGCGGCACCGAATAGCGCATCTGAAAGGTCAGCCCGGCCTGATTCTCGCCAGGATTGTTCGGCGTCGGGATCTCATCCAGCACCACCCGATAGGCCAGCTCTTTACCGGCCGCCGGGGGCGTCTGTTTAATCAGCCTGACCAGCTGTTTCTGGCCCGGCTCCATTCGTACCATCGGCGGGCTGGCGACCACCTGCTGCTGGGTCTGATACTGCTCCTGACTGTTAATCTGCTGCCAGCTGAAAACCCGGATCTGCATCATGGTCGTACTGTTACCGCGATTCTCCAGCCAGAGTTCGCTGGCTTTCTCTTCAGGGTTAATGGCGGGGTCGATAGGCCAGATCATCACCGAGTTAGCGGCGAAGGCCGGAGAGAGCAGGGTGGGACTCAGCAGCAGCAGGGCGCGCAGTGGCTTCATGATCATATCCTTGTTTTCTATCGCCTCACCAGCTCAGGGTGACGGTCAGCGTGTCGGTATAGACGCCGGCGCGCGCAGTGCCGGGCAGTTGTAGCTGGCCATAGATCGGCAGCGTAATGTTATTGGCATTGCTATAGCTCAGCGACACCGCCTGGTTTACCGGGATGATCGTGGTGCGGCTGGCGTTGCTAAAGAGCGTATAGGGAACGGTATTGGTGAAATTGGGCAGCTTCAGATTACGGGTCGTCGTGAAGTTGCTGCCCTGATTGATGCTCATGCTCAGCGTGGTGCCTGGCGTACAGGCAAGGTTAATGGAAGTGCTCTGCACGAAGCTGGCGTTGACGGTGCTGGTCGCCACACCAGACTGCGTGCCGAAATCAAGCGTGCCGAAAACGCCGGTATTGGTACCGGATATCACGCAGCCTGCCACAATCGACGCCGTAACCTGGAAAGTGCTGGTAGGCAGACTCCAGGCGTTAACGCTCCCTATCAGCAGAGGCAGACCGCGTGCGATCGTCAGGCAGGCTCGCCAGAGAACCACCTTTCTTTACCTGCGAGAGCAGTTAATAGTTCACGGCAACGTTGATCGTATCGGTATAGGTTCCGGCAGGGATCAGGGGGTTAAAGCCGCCGCCGACCACCCGGCCATAAATGGCGTAGTTGGTTCCCCGCGTCGGATCCGTCGTACCACTGGAGGCGATCGGCGTATTGTTGGCGATAGCCGTGGTGAAGGAGGCGTCACTGTAGAGGGTATAGGCGATACCCTGCGCATTATTCGATCCCAGAATCAGATAACGCGGCGAGGTAGAGGCAGTGCCATAGATAGTAGCTGGCGCAGCATTGCTGCTGGTCACCACCACGTTGTAATCCTGACCGGTGGTGCAGCGCACAAAAATACCGTTACCGGCTGCACCGACCAGGGTGGCGTTCAGGGTATCAAAGGTGGCGGCGCTGCTACCAAAGTTCAGGGTACCAAAGTTAACGCCCGCCGTGGCTGACTGTCCGTTTACCAGACAACCGGTGGTCAGTGTTAACGTGGCATTGATGGTTCCTGAGGTCGTAGCCGCCTGGGTTAATGATGGAACAGCAACAGTTAATCCTGCAGCGGCAAACAGAAAAAGCTTGAGTTTCATAATATTTCCTTACGGATTATCGAGAGTCAGTGCTTTTTCACCCGGTGTTTATTAACGATTCAACCCAAAGTAAGGAAATAAAAATAACAAGTCCGGCAGCGCCGTAGTCCTAAGAAAAATCTCAGACTTAAGAATGATGATTTATATCAGTTTTATTTACTATAGATCAGTTAAAGCGTTACGCGAAGTGCGGCTGTTTATTTTTCGTTAATCAAATGGTCTTTCTGGCCGATAACCCAGTTACAGCAAGGCGTAAAAGCGAGACGGCAAAACAAAATCCCTTGTTTTTTCGGCCTCTGGTATGCTTTCTGCTTCGGTGATATGTTCCTGTACCAATCAGACATAATAACGATTTACCGCCAGAGACAGCAGGCGGTTAATAAGATGCAGGTCACAAATGGCCCTGCGTTTATGGGCCTGTTTTGCCCGGTCTTCAGGGCCAGTAAATACTGAAGTTAATTAACTTTCACCCATTGGGTGTTTTTAAAATTACTTTTCTGACTTTACACAGCACCTGCTTTTCTGCGGGTGGTGAGGAGTTGTACATGTTGCTTGTCACCTGGGATAGCGTGCTGATCTGCGTTTCGCTGCTCGTGGCGTTTATTGCCTCTTTTACAGCGCTGGACACTGCCGGACGGGTGGCGGTCTCCCATGGCTGGAGCGCGCGGTTCTGGCTGCTGGTGGGCGGCACGGCAATGGGGATTGGCATCTGGGCCATGCATTTTATCGGGATGCTGGCAATGATGATGCCGATGACGATGCGCTATGACACGCGGCTGACGATCCTCTCGCTGCTGGTGGCGATCCTGGCGTCAATATTCGCCTTCGGCCAGACGGTTGGCGGCCTGCATCTCACCCGTCAGCGGCTGCTGCGCGGCACGCTGATCCTGGGCGCGGGCGTGGTGGTGATGCACTATTTTGGTATGTCGGCCCTGCTGATTGATCCGCAACCTGAGTGGAATACGCTGCTGGTGGCGCTCTCGGTGCTGATTGCGTTCGTCGCCTCGGGCGTGGCGCTGTGGCTGGCGTTTCATCTGCGGCAGGGTGACCATCATCTGCTGCTGATGCGTGGGCTGGCCTCAATAGTGATGGGGATCGCGATTGCAGGCATGCACTATGTGGGCATGGCGGCGGCGGCGTTCAGCCACGACAGCACAATGCTACCGCACGGCGTCAGTAATCCGGGACTGGCGGTATGGGTCTCGCTGATTACGCTGAGTATTCTGGGGATCACCCTGCTGAGTTCGATGCTGGACGCTCAGGTGCGCGCCGCGCGGCTGGCAACCCGGCTCAATCGCGCTAACCAGGAGCTGCGTCAGCTGGCGATGCATGACAACCTGACGGCGCTGCCCAACCGGGTGATGCTGGAGCAGCAGCTTGATCTCGCCATCAAACAGGCGACGCTGAATGAAGATCGCTTTGCCGTGATCTATATGGATCTGGACGGCTTCAAGGCGGTCAATGACACCTGGGGACATCACGTCGGTGACCGGCTACTGGTGGCAGTGGCGGAACGGCTACGCAGTCAGCTCAGTAACACCATGCTGCTGGTGCGGCTGGGCGGGGATGAGTTTGTGCTGATGGCGGAGTGTGATATCAGCCCGGCCCGGCAGCTGGCGCAAAAACTGGTGAAAGTAATCGGTTCGCCGTTTGAACTTGACCGCTATGTACTGCACGTTTCACTCAGTGCCGGTATTGCGATCTTTCCACTGCATGGCCGCAGCCGGCAGGAGCTGTTGTTTAATGCCGACGCGGCGATGTACCACACCAAACACAGTGGGCGAAACGGCTGGTGCCTGTTTGAGCCCGCCATGAGCGCGGCAACGCAGCATCAGCTGGAGCTGGCCAACGATCTGTGGGAAGCGATCGATCGCCAGCAGATGCGGCTATTCTATCAGCCCAAATTCCGTTCCGGCGGCACACGATTAATGGGATTTGAAGCGCTGCTGCGCTGGCAGCATCCGCAGCGTGGTCTGCTGACGCCTGAGCTGTTTTTGCCGCGCGCCGAAAAAACCGGTCAGATTGTGGCGCTGGGCAACTGGGTGATTGAGGAGGCGTGCCGTCAGTTAAGGGTCTGGCACAGCCAGGGACACAGCGACTGGACGGTCTCGGTGAATCTCTCGGCATTGCAGTTTCACCAGCGTGATCTCCTCAGCACGCTGACCGGGACGCTGGCGCGTTACCAGCTGTCAGGGAGCGCGCTGATGCTGGAGATCACCGAAACGATTGCCATGCGCGACCCTGTTTTCAGCCAGCAGCGGATTCGGGAGTTGCAGCAGGCAGGCGTCAGCGTCGCCATTGATAACTTCGGTATCGGCTATGCCAACCTGTTGCATCTTAAGCATCTGGATGCCAGTGAACTTAAAATTGATCGCAGCTTTATCAACTGCCTGCGACCTGGCAGCGAAGATGCGACCGTGGTCAGCGCCATGCTGACGCTGGCGCAGAGTCTCAACCTGCGCATGGTAGCGGAAGGCGTTGAGACGGAAGAGCAGCAGCATCTGCTCACCAGCTTAGGCTTTGATGCATTGCAGGGATATCTGCTGGGCAAGCCAACGCCTCCGGATCGGGTTGACGCGTTCAGTTTTCCCGCACTGCGGCAGCCGGTGTCGTCGGTTTCTGGCTGAAGCTGACGATAGATTTCATCACTCAGAATGAGTGGAAAGGATGCAGGGTTCGCGGCTCATTAACCGCCGGGCTATGCCGATAACTCATACAAATTTAAAAAAACCTCTGCCCAACCACCAGCACGGCTTTCGCGGGAATGCACTATGTTAGCAACCTCATACGACTCTTTTATCGTCATCGTCTCAGTTCTTGTCGCGATGCTGGCTTCGTTTACCGCCTTAGATATGGCGGGACGGGTGGTACATTCTACCGGCAAAGTGGCGCTGGTCTGGCTGTTCGGCGGCGGTTTCTCCATGGGTATTGGCATCTGGGCGATGCACTTTATCGGCATGCTGTCGATGAGCATGGAGATGGTCATGAGCTACAACGCCGGACTTACCGCCCTCTCCGCCGCCATTGCCGTCTGCGCGTCGATATTTGCACTGTGGCTGGTCTGCAGCAGTGGCGATCTGCCTTTGCCGCGCCTGGCGGGCGGCGCGCTGATCCTCGGCAGTGGTGTCGCGGCGATGCACTACACCGGCATGGCGGCGCTGATGTTCTCGCCCGGTATCGTCTGGCAATGGGGCTGGGTAGCGCTGTCGGTGGCGATTGCTCTGGCCGCTTCGGGCGCGGCGCTGTGGCTGGCGTTTAACCTGCGTGAGGGTCAGACCGGCCGGGTCACACTGCTGCGCATTGGCGCTTCGGTGGTGATGGGCTGTGCGATTGCAGGCATGCACTATACCGGCATGATGGCAGCAGAGTTTCCCACCCACAGTCATTCGGTCGGGCAGGGCGTTAACAGCAACTGGCTGGCGATTCTGGTCACGGTGGTCACCATTTCGATTCTGGGCATTACCCTGCTGGTCTCGATGCTGGATGCGCGGATGCAGGCGCGTACCTCGATTCTCGCCAGTTCGCTGGCTGAAGCGAATCGCGAGCTGGCTCAGCTGGCGCTGCACGATAACCTGACCCGGCTGCCGAACCGTATCCTGCTGGAGGATCGACTGGAGCAGGCGATCAACAAAGCGAACCGTGAGCAGACGCAGTTTGCCCTGATGTTTATGGATCTCGATGGGTTTAAGGCGGTTAACGACGCCTTCGGACATCACATTGGCGACAGTCTGCTGGTCGGTGTGACCGAGCGGATGAGTCAGCAGATGACCGGCTACTACACCCTGGCGCGGCTCGGTGGTGATGAGTTTGTGCTGCTGGTTGAGATAGACGATCCCAATGATGCAGCTGCCATCGCCGATAAGCTGGTTAAAGCGGTGGATCGCCCGTTTGATATCTCACGCTATGAACTGGTGGTCTCACTGAGTCTGGGTATCGCCGTCTATCCCGGTGATGGCGTGGATGAGCGGGAACTGATGTTCAACGCCGATGCGGCGATGTACCACACCAAAAATAATGGCCGCAACGGCTACACCTTCTTCCAGCCCTCAATGAACATTCAGGCGCAGAGCCAGCTTCAGCTGAATAACGATCTCTGGCATGCGCTGGAGAACGACGAACTGCGCCTGTTCTATCAGCCAAAATATTGTGCGCCGCGCGGCCCGATCCTCGGTTTTGAGGCGTTGCTGCGCTGGCAGCATCCGAAGCGTGGCCTGCTGTCACCCGATAAATTCCTGCCGATGGCGGAAAAGACCGGCATGATTGTCAGCATCGGCAACTGGGTGATCCATGAAGCCTGTCGTCAGCTGCGGCAGTGGCATCTGCAGGGCCATCCGGACTGGTCGGTGGCGGTGAACCTGTCGGCGCTGCAGTTTGAACAATCGAATCTGGTAGAGACGGTGGTGGATGCGCTGGCAAAACATCAGATTCCGGCCGAACTGCTGACGCTGGAAGTGACGGAGACCACTGCGATGCGCGATCCCGATGAGAGCGTGCGTATTCTCACCGAGCTGACCCAGCTCGGCGTAAAAGCCTCGATTGATGACTTTGGTACCGGCTACTCCAGCCTGCTCTATCTGAAACGGCTGCCGGCCAGCGAGCTTAAGATCGACCGGGCCTTTGTGAATGAGCTGCAGCATCAGAAAGAAGATGCCACCATCGTGTCGGCGATTGTGGCGCTGGCGCAGTCGCTGCAGCTGAAAGTGGTGGCTGAAGGCGTTGAAACCGCTGAGCAGCAGGCCTTTCTGACCAGCCTGGGCTGCAATACGCTGCAGGGCTATCTGCTGGGCAAGCCGGTTCCTCCTGAGCGGGTGCCGGATCTGGCTAATTTTGTGGTGCCAGAAACGGAAGCGGCGATGGCAAATGTGAGCCCGATGACTGAGGCCGATCAGCCCCTGACGCCACAGGTGGCGGTGATCTGACGCGCCTGAGCAGCGCCGAATCAGCGTAATCGGAGACGATAAGCGATGCGCGCCGCCTGTCATTGGTCGCCGTGCGTGGTAAAGTCTCGCGGTCAGACTACTCGCGGTAAACAAGGAGAGGCGACCCGTGGCGAAATACCAGCGCTTGATGGATGAGATTCAGCAGCAGATAGAGGCCGGCATCTGGCTGCCGGGCACCCGATTACCGTCGCTGCGTCAGCAGGTCGCGCAGCAGGGTGTCAGCCTGATGACGGTGCTGCATGCCTATGAACTGCTGGAAAGTCAGGGCTGGATCGTCTCGCGTCCACAGTCGGGTTACTACGTGGCACCGCGTGCCTTAGCGGCTGCACCGCTGAGTGTGGCGATCAGCGAGCAGGTCGATATCAACGACTTTGTGTTTGATGTACTGCAGGCCACGCGCGATCCCGCCATCGTGCCGTTTGGCTCTGCGTTCCCCGATCCGGCACTCTTTCCGCAGCGTCAGCTGATGCGCTCGCTGGCGAACGTCTCTCATCATCTGACCCCAACCGATGCGCTGCACAATCTGCCACCCGGCAACGCTACGCTGCGACAGCTGCTGGCGCAGCGCTATGCGCGTCAGGGCATCACCCTGTCGCCGGATGAAATTGTCATCACCAGCGGGGCACTGGAGGCGCTGAACCTCAGCCTGCAATCTCTGACCGAGCCTGGCGACTATGTGGTGATTGAGCAACCGAGTTTTTATGGCGCGCTGCAGGCGATTGAGCGGCTCAAGCTTAAGGCGCTGGCGATTCCGGTCGATGCAAAGCAGGGCATCGATCTCGTCCAGCTGGAGGAGGCGCTGCAACGCTGGCCGGTAAAAGCCTGCTGGCTGATGACGACGCTGCAGAATCCGCTCAGCGTGACGTTAACACCGGAGCGCAAACAGCAACTGGTAGCGCTGCTGGCGCGTTATCAGGTGCCGATGATTGAAGATGATGTCTATGCCGAACTCTGGGCGGGTGAGGCTGCGCCGCTGCCCGCGAAGGCCTGGGATCGCCAGGGAAACGTGCTGCACTGTGGCTCGTTTTCCAAGTCGCTGGTGGCGGGTTTCCGCGTCGGCTGGGTGGCAGCGGGACAGCATGCGCAGCGCATTCAGCGCCTGCAGCTGATGAGCACGCTCTCGACCAGCGCACCGATGCAGCTGGCGCTGGCCGACTTTCTTGCCACGCGGCGTTACGACACCCATCTGAAGCGGCTGCGACAGATACTGGCGAAGCGACAGCAGATGGTGCGTCAGGCGCTGCTGAAGGTGCTGCCGCCGCAGGCGACGGTCAGCGAAGCGCGCGGCGGCTATTTTCTCTGGGTGACGTTGCCGGACAGCATCAATACTACCCGGCTCTACCAGCAGGCGCTGGCGCAGGGGATCAGTATTGCACCGGGGCAGTTGTTTTCGGCAGGAGAGCAGTTCAGTCACTGCTTCAGACTGAATACCGCCTGGCCGTGGGATAGCCGGGCCGAGGCGGCAATAGCGACGCTGGGTCAGTTAATGGCGCAACCGCAGGCGGATTAGACGCGTGCCGCTTCCTGGTGGCCCCAGGTCAGGTAGTAGACATCATAAAAGTCCACTTCACCTTTTTGCGTCAGCAGACGCTGGATACCACTTTTCACCCGTTCCGGCGTTTCAGGCAGCGACAGAATGCGTGAGATAGCCTGCTCGCGCACCGGCTGAACGTAATACCACTCACCGTTGTAGCAGACACGCAGATCGAGCGCATCGATATCTTCAAAGCGATATTTCGGGTTGATATCAAGCAGCATCAGCACGCTCATCACCAGCACAAATGCGGTGGCAAACCAGAAGGCGGGCCAGCCGAGCATCTCGGTGGTGAAGATCAGCGCCACGCACAGGCCGTAGCAGAGATACATAACGGCCCAGAGGCCGGGATGGTTCTTCAGAAACGAGAGGCTAAAGCGCGGCAAATTGTCGCGACGTTCTTCGCGGTTAAGCGTGGCGATCTCGTCAATCAGGATTTGTTTAATAGCGTCCATTTGTTACCTCACTGTCATCTGTTAGCTATTACAACAAATAACAGTCAAGCATATCAGAAACAGATCTGTGCGATTTTTGTATAACAGTTTATCAAAAGAGTGTCCGGACATCAGGCTGCCGTATCTGCGTGCCGGGCCGCCTGACATTTTGCAACACTTTGCCGCAGTAAGAACCGCTATCCGCAGGCGTACAGGCACTATCTGGCCCTATTGTTAACGACACATTTGGCTTTAGTCAGCAATATCAGTCGATTATCTCAATTGTGTCGTCCGGCGCACATTGCATTGTGCTGCGGGTTTGCCACACTTAGAAAAAAACCGGAGAACCTGTATGCGTGCCTCATCCTCCAGTCTGTTATTAATGATGTCCTTTGCCGCGGGTACTTTTTCGGCCGGGGCCTCTGATAATCCTCAGCATCTGATGCTCGCCATCCCGTCGGGCGGCGTACCTAATAACCCGTTACCTCTGATTATCTGGCCGCGCGTGGTGCCGGAAGAGGAGGAGATCGCAGCGTGGTTTGAGAAAACTTTCGACGAAAACGGCTGGCCACCCGCCTGGCGCTATCCGATTTTCCCCTATACTCATTTCCATCCCAACACCCATGAACTGCTCGGGGTTACGGAAGGCTGGGCGGAAGTGCTGTTTGGCGGCGACAGTGGCCGGATGGTCACCCTGCGCGCAGGCGATGCGGTGCTGATCCCGGCAGGTGTCGGTCATCGCCAGGTCAGCGCCAGCGAAGATTTTATGGTGGTTGGTGCCTATCCGCACGGCATGTCGCCTGAGACGCTGCGCGACGAACCCGCGCAGCTGAAAATGGCGCAGGAGCAGGTGAAAAAAGTGCCGTTGCCGACACAGGATCCGTTCACCGGTAAAGAGGGCGCGTTAACCGAGATCTGGCAGCCGATTGCCTCGATGCATTTACAGCAACAGATGGACCTGTAAACGTCGTTTCTGCCGCGAAATGATTAAGCGCGAGCCAGTCTCGCGCTCTGACCTGGCTCGCTGTAAAACCTGCCTTAACGCCTGACCTCAGGCGCTTATCCCGATCATCACATCATTGAACATTTGCTCGCCGCTGCCGATAACTCCCCTGTTAAGATTAGTTATTCTTCTTAATACGCTTGTCTTCGCAGACCTTTTCCGCTTTAGTCTCGGCTCGCGATTAAGAACATTCCTAAGCCTTTACCGGGCTACCGATCAGCAGGCAAATAACAATGGATAATAACTCTGATGTCATGTATCGCATGCTGGTACAAAGCGTGATCGACTACGCGATCACCATGCTTAAACCGGACGGAACTGTCGCCAGCTGGAACGGCGGGGGTCTGCACGTCCTTGGTTACAGGCCAGACGAAATTATTGGACAGCACGCCGCCCTGTTTTACAACGACGAGGATCGCCGTCGCGGTCAGCCGCAGCGCGAACTCGATATCGCCGTCACCACCGGACGTTACGAAAACGAAGGCTGGCGCTGCCGCAAAGATGGCAGCAGCTTCTGGGCACACGTGGTCATCTATCCGATCCGCGACGAGACCGCTCAGCTGATAGGATTTGCTGCTGTCTGCCGTGACTGCACCCGGCAGCAGGAGCAGCAGCGCAAAGAGCGGGAACAGGAGATGCGCTTCCGCCTGCTGGTGGAGGGCGTCACCGATTACGCCATCTACATGCTCGATCAGGACGGAAACGTAGTGAACTGGAACGCCGGCGCACAGCGGGCCAAAGGCTATGTGGCGGAAGAGATTGTTGGCCAGCATTTTTCCCGTTTCTACAGCGCGCAGGATCGACTCAATCATATCCCCAGCCAGAACCTGCAAACTGCGTATCGTACCGGCCGTTTTGAAGATGAGGGCTGGCGCTACCGCAAAGATGGCAGCGCGTTCTGGGCCCATGTGGTGATCGACACGATCCGTGACGATCAGGGTAAATTGCTGGGCTACGCCAAAATCACCCGTGACTGCACCGAACAGCAGCGTGTCCGCAGCGAGCAACGGGAACAGGAGCAGCGTTTTCGCCTGCTGGTAGAGGGCGTTACCGATTACGCCATCTATATGCTCGATGTCGACGGCGTGGTGGTCAACTGGAATGCCGGTGCCCAGCGCGCCAAAGGGTATAAAGCGGAAGAAGTAGTGGGTCAGCACTTCTCGCTGTTTTACAGCGCTCAGGAGCGACTGAACCGCACGCCGGAAGCCAACCTCGGTGTCGCGCTGAAAACCGGCCGCTTTGAGGATGAAGGCTGGCGCTACCGTAAAGATGGCAGCGCGTTCTGGGCGCATGTGGTCATCGACGCGATCCATGATGATGACGGTAAGCTGATCGGTTTCGCCAAGATCACCCGCGACCGCACGGAAGGCCGTGAGCAGGAGCAGCAGATCCTGCGCGCCCGGGATCTGGCCGAAGCCCAGAGCACGCAGAAAACCGCCTTATCTAAATTCCTGGACAATATCATTGCTAATATTCCCTCCTGCGTGATTGTTGAAGATGCGATCACCCGCGAGATCCTGCTGGTGAATGACCGTACTCAGCAACTGTTTGGCCTGTCGAAAGCACTGATCGTCAACAAGCGTCCGCACGAATGCATGTCGCCTGAACTCAGTGACTATTTTAACAATCTGGCGGACGTTGCACTGCGCAGTGAGGGCATGCATGAGCGTGAGCAGTTACTGATGACCGCCAGCGGCGAACGCATTCTGCATACCCGCGCCACCGCGATTAATGGCCAGGATGCACGCCGCAACTACCTGATGCTGCTGGTGGAAGATGTCACCGACCAGCGTGCCGCCGATGCCCGTATTCACCATATGGCGCACCACGACAACCTGACCAGCCTGCCGAACCGCATTCTGTTCCGCCAGCGTCTGAGTGAGGCGTTGCGCACCGCGAATCAGACGCAGCGCCAGACCGCCGCGCTCTGCCTTGATCTGGATAACTTCAAAAATGTGAACGATGCGCTGGGCCATCAGATTGGCGATGAGCTGCTGCGCAGCGTGGCTAAACGTCTGCGTAACACGCTGCGCGATCAGGATACGCTGGCGCGCATCGGTGGCGATGAGTTCGCTATCGTGCTGCCCTCGGTCGCGAACAGTGAGGAGGCGAGCATTGTGGCGCAGCGTCTGATCGAGGCGATTCGTCCGCCGGTTAACGTTGAGGGTCATAATCTGTCGGTCGGGCTCAGCGTAGGCATTGCGCTCAGCACCACCATCACCAATACGCCGGAGCAGCTGTTGCGCTGTGCGGATATGGCGCTGTATGAAGCCAAGCGTAATGGCCGCAACCGCTATGAGCACTTTACGCTGGAGATGGATGATGTGGCGCGCAGCCGCCGCCTGATTGAAAACGATCTGCGCGATGCAATCAGCGGCGGGCATCTGCGGCTCTACTATCAGCCCATCACCAATGGCGATCATCGCACGATTATTGGCTATGAGGCGCTGATGCGCTGGCATCATCCGATCCGCGGGCTGATCATGCCCAACGACTTCATCCCGATTGCAGAAGAGACCGGCCTGATTCATATGCTGGGAGCTTTTGCGCTCTATGAAGCCTGTCGTGAAGCGGCGAGCTGGGAAGGGGAGCAGTCGGTCTCGGTTAACCTCTCACCGCTGCAGTTTAAAAACAGCTCGCTGGTGCCGGTGGTCGAAGGCGCGCTGAAAGAGTCGGGTCTCGATCCGGCGCGACTGGAAGTCGAGATCACCGAATCGGTGCTGCTGGATGACTCACTGGGGAATATCCGTACCCTGCAGAATCTCAAGGCGCTGGGCGTACAGATTGCGCTGGATGATTTCGGCACCGGCTATTCGTCGCTGAGCTATCTGCGATCCTTCCCGTTCGACAAAATCAAAATCGACAAATCGTTTATCAACGATATGGGCGACAGCCGCGAGGCGCTGGCGATTATCCGCGCGATTACCGGCATGAGCCGCAGTCTGGATATCCAGATTACCGCTGAAGGCGTGGAGAGCGATGAGCAGTTCGCGAAGCTGCGCGATGAGGGCTGTACGCTGTTCCAGGGCTTCCTGTTCGGACGGCCTCAGCCGTCGGAATTGCGACTGAAAACGCTGGATTAATCAGCACCGGGTTAATCATAAAGGCCATGCTGCTGAACCGGCGCATGGCTGAGATTATCGCGAATGCGGCGCACCGACTCGCGCACCACCAGCCTGCCATTCAGCAGCAGGCTGCCAGTGGGTGTGCCGGGATTCAGCCGCATCTCCTGCAGCATTCTGACTGCTGCGGCGCCCAGCTCATCACGTGGCACCTGTACCGATGTCAGCGGAATGTCGTGGATAGCGGCCAGGTTAAACCCGTCCATGCTCATTACTGAGATATCCTGCGGCACCCGCAATCCGGCCTGCTCCAGCGCGGTGACGGCACCTGCGGCGATGTAATCCCCGCTGGCGAGAATCGCGGTCGGGCGCAGCGCTTCAGGGCAGTGGCGCAGATATTCCCCCAGTCGTTCTGCCGCCTCATTGCTGCTGAAACTGTTCAGGGTCAGCAGATGCTGGCGGCTGTCAAAGTGCAGATTCATGGCGTGCCAGGCGTCACGTACGCCCTGTAAGCGCTGCTCCATGGTGTAGCGGCGCAGGCAGTGCAGCGACAGGATCTGCCGGTGTCCCTGCTCAAACAGATAGCGCGCGGAGAATTCCCCAATCAGCTGATGATGTGGTGAGACCGAGGGCAGGCGCATACGGCGATCGCGGGCGTTGATCAGCACGCAGGGTTTGTTCATCTCCGCCGCCAGCTGATGAATATGCTCATCATCAATGCCGATCAGCAGGGCGGCTTCGGTCTGCTGCATCTTATCGATAAACAGCGCGGCATTACTCTCCACCTCTTCCAGCGGGCAGTAGCGCAGCCGCACCTCATGTGGCTCCACCGCCTGGCTGATCCCCTGAATCACCTTGTAGTAGAAAATGTCGCTGCGTACGTCAAATGCGCGCGGCGGGGCAAAGACCATCAGGTTATTCAGCAGCAGGCGACCGCTGTGCAGGTTATCCAGCACGCCCTGCTGCTGCGCCACGGCCAGCACTTTGTCCCGCGTCGCGGGCAGGGTATTCGCTTTTCCCGCCAGCACCCGCGATACCGTGCTGATAGAGACCCCGCTCAGCGCCGCAATCTCACCGATTTTCAGCCTTTGTTTCATTCTGTGATCGCCTTCAAATCTGCCAATGAAAAATTTTTCATAGCCTGCTGAATCGCGTCAGATAAGCGTTTCAGAGCCATTTTCTGTCGGTATCAAGCCTGCCATGAAAAGCGTTGCAAAAAAGTGGCTGTACCCACGTTTCGCACTTTTCTAAGTTCGATAAAAGGACACGCGGTACGCCAGCAGGCGGTGTGCGTCATCAATGGCAATCAGGAGTGGCACAATGAGCCTCGAATCAACAACGAAACCCATCAGTGCATCACGCACGGTGCGCGTGATTAAAAATTTGCGCTGGTGGATGCTGGGAATGTTTTTGCTGGGTGTGACCGTCAACTACATCACCCGTAACTCCCTTGGCATTCTGGCACCGGAACTGAAAACCAGTCTGAACATGACCACCGAACAGTATTCGTGGGTCGTAGCCGCATTTCAGCTCGCCTATACCCTGTTTCAGCCGATTTGCGGCTGGCTGATCGATGTAATCGGACTGAAGATGGGCTTCCTGATCTGCGCGCTAATCTGGTCGGTAACCTGTCTGCTGCATGCCGGTGCGGGAAGCTGGCTGCATCTGGCGCTGCTGCGTTTTGTCATGGGCGCTTCCGAAGCGGCGGCCACGCCCGCTAACGCCAAAGCGATCGGTGACTGGTTTCCGAAAAAGGAGCGTCCGGTTGCGGCGGGCTGGGCGGGTGTCGGCTTTTCGATTGGTGCGATGCTGGCACCACCGATTATCTATGTTGCCCACATTACCTTTGGCTGGCAGGGCGCATTTCTGCTGACCGGCGGCCTGGGCCTGCTGTGGGTGGGACTCTGGTGGTGGGGCTATCACTCGCCGGAGAGCCATCCCCGTCTTTCCGATGATGAACGCGCCTTTATTAACCAGGACAACGAGGCGATGGGTGAAAAGCTGCCGTTCTTCACCGCGCTGAAAGTGATTGGTAAAGAGAAGAAATTCTACGGCATCGCCATTCCAGCCTTTCTGGCTGAACCCGCCTGGGCGGTGCTGAGCTTCTGGGTGCCACTCTATCTTGCCAACGAGCGCGGCATGGATCTTAAGCAGATCGTCATGTTCGCCTGGCTGCCGTTTCTGGCCGCCGACCTCGGCAGCGTCGCCAGCGGCTATCTCACCAGAATCTATGTGCGCTGGTTTGGTATGACCCGCGTGAATTCCATTGTCGCCAGTTCCGTCACCGGTGCGCTGCTGATGGTGTCGCTGGCGCTGATGACGCTGGTGAAAGATCCCTGGCTGGCTATCGCGCTGATCTCCGTCGGCGGCTTCGGTCATCAGGTGATCTCCTGCATGCTGAGTGCGCTGGTGGTGGAGCGCTTTGATCGCCGCCAGATGGCCACCGTTAACGGCATGCGCGGCTCCTGCGCCTGGATCGCCAGCTTTATCTTCTCGCTGATTATCGGTGTTACCGCCGATACCATCGGCTTTAATCCGCTGTTTGTGGCGATGGGCTTCTTTGACCTGATTGGTGCCGTTTTCCTGGTGATGCTGATCGCCGAACGCCGCCAGCGCCCTGCTAACCCATAAGGATATCGCGATGAAAACCCTGAAGAACTGGACGCTGCATCAGCAGGCCGATCACTTTGTTGAACTCAAGGTCGACGCTCGACATTTCCTGCGACTTTACGTGCTGGAAGAGAAGCTGGTGCGCGTGCTGCTGAAGCGCGACGGCGAGCTGGCGCTGAACCGCACCTGGAGCATTGCGCCAGAGCACGATGTGCCCTGGCAGGGACGTGACCGTGAGGCGCTGGATGGCTTTACGCTGCCCGCGTTTCAGGTGGAGCATGATGCGCAGCAACTGCGCATCAGCACCCGACAGCTGCGGGTCACCGTGCATCAGCCGCTCTGCCTGAGCTGGGAGCAGTTTGATGGTGAGAGCTGGCAGCCGCTGACCGCCGATCGTCACACCGGTGCCTATCTGCTCAATGCCCACGGCGATGGCGTCGAGCACTATCAGCGTCGTCAGCCGCAGGATCGGGTGTATGGTCTGGGCGAGAAGAGCGGCGACCTGAACCGCGTTAACCGGCGTTTCGAGATGCGTAATCTCGACGCGATGGGCTATAACGCCGCCAGCACCGATCCGCTCTATAAACATATTCCGTTTACCCTGACGCAGCGCGATGGCGTCAGCTTCGGCCTGTTTTATGACAACCTCAGCAGCAGCTGGCTCGATCTGGGTAACGAGCTGGATAACTACCATCTGCCTTATCGCCGTTACCGTGCCGAGGCGGGCGATCTCGATTACTATATGATGCTCGGCCCGACGCTGCTCGACGTCACCAAAGCTTTTGTCCGTCTGACCGGGCGTACGCTGTTTCAGCCGAAGTGGAGCCTGGGCTACAGCGGTTCGACCATGCACTACACCGACGCGCCGGACGCACAGCAGCAGCTGCAATCCTTTATCCGCCTGTGTCGCGAGCATGAAATCCCCTGCGACTCGTTCCAGCTCTCTTCCGGTTATACCTCGATCAATAACAAGCGCTATGTCTTCAACTGGAACTACGACAAAGTCCCGAACCCCAACGCGCTGAGCGACGCATTTCACACTGCCGGAATGAAGCTGGCGGCCAACATCAAGCCCTGTCTGCTGCAGGATCATCCGCGCTACCAGGAAGTGGCGACGCAGGGGCTGTTTATTCGTGACTCTGAGTTCGATCGTCCCGAGCGTTCGGTGTTCTGGGATGATGAGGGATCGCACCTTGATTTCACCCATCCGCAAGCGGTGCGCTGGTGGCAGGAGAATGTCACGCAGCAGCTGCTGGAGAAAGGCATCGATTCCACCTGGAACGATAACAACGAATATGAAGTGTGGGATGGTGAGGCGCGCTGTCACGGTTTTGGTCAGCCGATCGCCATCAAGCATATCCGGCCGGTGATGCCGCTGCTGATGATGCGCGCCTCGATGGAAGCGCAGCAGCAGTTTGCGCCAGACAAACGCCCCTATCTGATCTCCCGTTCCGGCTGTGCCGGGATGCAGCGCTATGTGCAGACCTGGAGCGGCGATAACCGTACCAGCTGGCAGACCCTGCGCTATAACATCCGCATGGGGCTGGGAATGAGTCTCTCCGGGCTGTTTAACGTCGGACACGATGTCGGCGGCTTCTCTGGCGACAAGCCGGACGCTGAATTGTTTGTGCGCTGGGTTCAGAATGGCGTGATGCATCCGCGCTTTACCATCCACTCGTGGAATGACGATCACACGGTGAACGAGCCGTGGATGTACCCGGACGTGACACCGATGATCCGCGAAGCGATCCGCCTGCGTTATCGTCTGATGCCTTATCTCTACAACCTGGCATGGCAGGCGAGCGTGGAAGATGAGCCAATGCTGCGTCCGACCTTCCTCGACCATGAGCAGGATCCGCTGACGTATGAGGAGTGTGATGACTTTATGCTGGGCCGCGATCTGCTGGTCGCCAGCGTCGTGGAGCAGGGCGCGCGCAGTCGGAAAGTCTATCTGCCACGTAACCAGGGCGGCTGGTATGACTGGCACAGCGGCAAAGCGTTTGCGGGCGGCGAGACCATCACCCTTGATGCGCCGCTGGATCGGCTGCCGCTGCTGGTGCGGGCGGGTGCGGTGATCCCGCTGGGTGAGTGCGAAACCACCACCGATGCGCGGCGCGATACTGTGCGGCAGTGGCAGCTGTGGCCGGCACCGGAAGGCGTAACAACTCAGGGCGAAATGTTTGACGATGACGGTGAGAGTCACGGCTGGCAGCAGGGCAACGCGCTGTGGCTGAGCTGGACGTTGTGCAGCAGCGCCAGCCGAATCGACCTGACGGTAGAAAAACGCGGCGATTATCAGCCCGCCTGGCGGGAGCTCGCGCTGTTACTGCCTGCGGGTGAATGTCGTGAGCTGTGGGTAAATGGCGAGAAAGCGGCGAGTTACCGGCTGGGATAGCGGTGGCGTGGTCGCAAAGCCTAATCAATCAGGTTTTGGGCAACAATGCTTAAATTCATTGAGCAGGGAACAGGGCCAGAGGAGGAAAGCGTCCCGCGCCATAGACAAAAGCGCCGGGAGCGTTTTTGAACAACGCAAAGCGTTGGCCCGTTTACGGGCGCACCTCAGGGATGAGGTGCGTAATTGCGCGGGCCGGGCGTGCCAGGGATGGCGGCTTTTGCATCTTTCCGATCTGACCCTGTTCTCTGTGGAGGCACGATTTCAAAGCGACCAGGTTTTATACCTCAGTGGTCGCAAAAGATATTATTCTGCGTGGTTCTCGGTGCTCATGCGGCCCAGGTCTTTATCGACCAGGAACAGACCGTTGCCGCTGTTGCTGACCAGCGCCAGTTTATCCAGCACGGTTTTGAACAGCTTCTCTTCTTCGTGCTGCTCGGCAACATACCACTGCAGGAAGTTGAAGGTAGAGTAATCCTGTGACGTCATAGCGGCGTGTGCCAGCTCATTGATTTTGCTGGTGATCAGCTGCTCATGCTCCAGCGCCTGCTGCAGGATTTCATTCAGCGAGGTGAAAGAAACCGGTGGCGCAGCGATGGTGCCCAGCACCGGCATCGCGCCGGTATCGCTCAGGTAATCAAACAGACGCTGCATATGCTGCATTTCTTCGCGTGAATGCATCTTCAGGAAGGAAGCGGCACCCTCAAAGCCTTTGTCGCTGCACCAGGCGCTCATTTGCAGATAAAGATTGGCAGAGAAAAATTCCAGGTTCAGCTGGTCGTTTAAACGCCCAGTCATTTCAGCAGTCAGCATGGCCGAGTCCTTTTAAGAAGATGTTAAATAAACAGGTGGATGCGGTGAATTATGCATCATATATGTTAGTAAAGTGAAGCCTTTTCCGCAAAATAAGTCAATTTATCTGATTGATTTAAATAGAATTATTTCGGAAATTGAATGCGATCGATTCTCATTCTGTATCGCGCAACATCAGGCAACAATGTCAGGAGAATCAGCACCATGATAGTGCGGGCGATAGCTATTCTGCTGGTGCAATGGTCGCTGCGGCACACGAAAGACCCACCCTCTGATGCCGTCCCGGAAATATAACGTTGTGTTCTGAAAAATCATTTTCAGAGCGCGATAAGAGGTATGGCGTGGATTAAACGTCCTGTGTCGGCAAATAAGGCGTTAACAATAGTTCTCCTGGCGGCTCTGGCATAAATCCTGCTTAGAACTGAGTTCCATATATTGAAACTTGCCACGGCAGGAAACGGGCGGCAGGCCATGTTATCAGGAGAAAATAATGTCAGAAGAGAGTGTGGTTAATCCGGTAAAAATGACGGCGACCAAAGGCAGTTATATCGCTTTAATTTTTGCCATTCTGTTTTTCTCAGGGCTGTTTTATAACGTCGAGGGCCTTAAATGGCTGGGGGCGTTTGACTTCACCACGCTGGGCGGCAGCTTCGGCACCATGAAAGATCCCGCCAGCAATACCTTTCTCGGCGCAGGCGGACTCAGTGCCAAAGCAGGCTTCCTGTTTGCCCTGTCGCTGACGCCGACGGTAATGCTGGCGCTGGGCGTGCTGGAAATCTTTACCCACTATGGCGCGATTCGCGCGGCACATCGCTTATTGACGCCGCTGCTTAAGCCGCTGATGGGGCTGCCGGGTCGTTGCGGTCTGGCGTTAATCACTGACCTGCAAAGCACCGACGCGGGCGCGGCATTAACCAAAGAGATGGCTGACCAGAAACAGATTGGCAAAAAAGAGCTGGTGGTGATGAGTGCCTGGCAATATTCGGGTGCCGGATTAATCAATAATTACTTCGCCATCGGTTCAGCGCTGTTCGCCTCAATGACGCTGCCGATCATTATTCCGCTGTTATTAATGTTCGTGCTGAAATTTGTCGGTGCGGCGATAACGCGCGCTGTGTTAAACAGTGTTTATAAGAAGGATTTCGCGGATGGAAAATAAAATTGCGACAAGCAGTAATCCGTTCGATGTGTTTGTGACCGGTGCGCGTAAAGGCTTTCATATCGCCATTCACAACCTGATGCCGAATGTGGTGATGGCCTATGTGCTGGCAGAAGTGCTGAATCTACTCGGCATTATGCAGTTCCTCGGACATGTGTTTGCGCCGGTGATGGGGCTGTTTGGCCTGCCGGGCGAGGCGATTACTGTGTTGCTCACCGCCTGGCTCTCCTCGTCGGCGGGCACCGGCGTCGCGGTAAGCCTGCTGACCAAAGGGCTGCTGACCGGTGCAGATATCACCATTCTGGCGCCGGCGATTTTCCTGATGGGATCGCAGCTGCAATATATGGGGCGGCTGCTGGGCGTGGCCGATGTGCCCAAAAAATACTGGCCGCTGCTGATGCTGGTGAGCATCATCAACGCGCTGATCGCAATGTCTGTTATGCGTCTGTTTATTCAGGAGTAACGCTGTGTCTAAGGTATTAGAGCATTACCACTATCTGCATGAAATTCCGGAGCTGGGTTTTCAGGAGGTGAAAACCTCGGCCTACATCGCCGATCAGCTTGAGAAAGCGGGCCTGAAGGTGACGCGCAACATCAATAACACCACCGGCATTGTGGCGGAGATCGACAGCGGTGTGCCGGGGCCGGTGCTGGCGCTGCGTGCTGATATGGATGCGCTGGGCCACATCATTGATGGCGTGCCGTGTGCGCGTCACACCTGTGGTCACGATGGACACTCTTCGGTGGTGCTGACGGCAGCATCGGCGCTGCTGCAGGAGGGCACGGTGAAACGTGGCCGGCTGAAGATTCTGTTCCAGCCCGCCGAGGAACTGGGTGCCGGTGCGCTCTCAATGATCGAAGGTGGCGCACTGGATGATGTGGAGATGATTCTGGGCTTCCATCTGCGTCCGCTGGAGGAGTGCGTGGTTGGTCAGGCGGTGCCTGCGGTGCTCTACTCCGCCTGCAGCACGCTGGAAGCGACGATCACAGGCCAGCCCGCTCATGCGGCACGACCGCATCTTGGCGTGAACGCGCTGGATGCCGCCGTGCAGGCGGTTCAGGCCGTCAACGCCCTCCATCTTTCACCCGGCCTGACCTGGAGTGTCAAGGCGACCCGCTTCCTGTGTGATGCCGGTGTCACCAACTCGGTGCCGGATGAAGCCCGCGTGGTGTGGGATCTGCGTTCGCAGGAGAACGGGCCGATGACGCAGCTGAAAGAGCAGGTCACGCGTGCCATTACTCACAGCGTGGCGGCACTGGGTGCCACCGCCGAGGTCCGCGTGCTGAAAGAGATGCCCGCCGCCGAGATTGATGATGAGGCGACGGCGGTAATCCGCGCGGCCATCGTTGAAGTGCTGGGTGAAGAGGGCGCACTGCCGACCCGAACCACGCCGGGCAGCGAGGACTTTTTCTACTATCCGGTGAAGCGTCCGGGTGTGAAGGCGGGCTTCTGGGGGCTGGGCACTAACCTGACGCCAGGACTGCATCATCCCGACATGCGTTTCGATCTCAGCTCGCTGGAGATTGGTGTGCAGATCTTCAAAGCCTGCGTCAGAAAGGTATTGGGATAACAGTGTGGGGCGGGTGCAGACCCGCCTGATTCTGTTGCCGCATCCGCTGTTCTCCGATTCTCCCTCTGCGAAATCCCGCCCCCTTCCCTGTAGGCCGCGCGCGCAAAATATTGTATGCTATGCCGCCTTAAAGCTGACCAGGTAACCGGACTTCACGCCAATGTAACTTCGCGCTGACCCGCCAACGATAAAACATCGTTTTGGCACCGTTTACCCGCCGGTAAGGTTCTGCCGGCCACCGTGATTTATCAGCAGCGCCAGTACGTTGCGCTGCCTATTGAGAAGAATTCCATGTCTAATCCCTTTTTAGAAGAGGTGGCACGCCGCCGCACCTTCGCGATCATTTCTCACCCGGATGCCGGTAAAACCACCATTACCGAAAAAGTGTTGTTGTTCGGACAGGCTATCCAGACCGCCGGTACGGTAAAAGGCCGTGGCTCTAACCAGCACGCCAAGTCGGACTGGATGGAGATGGAGAAACAGCGTGGTATCTCCATTACCACCTCGGTGATGCAGTTCCCTTACCGCGATAGTCTGGTGAACCTGCTGGATACCCCAGGTCACGAAGACTTCTCGGAAGATACCTACCGTACGCTGACTGCGGTTGACTGCTGTCTGATGGTGATCGATGCCGCCAAAGGCGTCGAGGATCGTACCCGCAAGCTGATGGAAGTGACTCGTCTGCGCGATACGCCCATCCTGACCTTTATGAACAAACTTGACCGTGACATCCGCGATCCGATGGAGCTGCTGGATGAGGTGGAAAGCGAGCTGAAAATCGCCTGCGCACCGATCACCTGGCCTATCGGCTGTGGCAAGCTGTTCAAAGGGGTTTACCATCTCTACAAAGATGAGACCTATCTCTACCAGAGCGGTAAAGGCCACACCATTCAGGATGTGCGCATCGTGAAGGGGCTTAACAACCCGGATCTCGACACCGCGGTCGGTGAAGATCTGGCGGCACAGCTGCGTGAAGAGCTGGCGCTGGTGCAGGGCGCCTCGCACGAGTTCGAGCAGGAGGCCTTCCTGAGTGGCGAACTGTCGCCGGTCTTCTTCGGCACCGCGCTGGGTAACTTCGGCGTTGACCACATGCTGGATGGCCTGGTTTCCTGGGCGCCGCGTCCGATGCCCCGTGAGACCGATACCCGTACGGTTGAAGCGAAAGAAGAGAAGTTCACCGGCTTCGTGTTTAAGATTCAGGCCAACATGGACCCGAAACACCGTGACCGCGTGGCCTTTATGCGTGTGGTCTCCGGTAAATATGAAAAAGGGATGAAGCTGCGTCAGGTACGCACCGGCAAAGATGTGGTGATCTCCGACGCCCTGACCTTTATGGCGGGCGACCGTTCACACGTTGAAGAAGCGTATCCTGGCGATATCATCGGTCTGCATAACCACGGCACCATACAGATTGGCGACACCTTTACTCAGGGTGAAAACATGAAGTTCACCGGGATTCCGAACTTTGCGCCAGAGCTGTTCCGTCGTATTCGCCTGCGCGATCCGCTGAAGCAGAAACAGCTGCTGAAAGGGCTGGTTCAGCTGTCGGAAGAGGGTGCCGTGCAGGTGTTCCGTCCGGTGCATAACAACGATCTTATCGTTGGCGCGGTCGGGGTACTGCAGTTCGATGTGGTCGTGGCACGTCTGAAAAGCGAATATAACGTCGAAGCGATCTACGAAGCGATTAACGTCTCTACGGCGCGCTGGGTTGAATGCAGCGACGCGAAAAAGTTTGAGGACTTTCAGCGTAAAAACGAAGTTAACCTGGCACTCGATGGCGGCAATAATTTGACTTATATTGCGCCAACCATGGTCAATCTTAATATTACGCAGGAACGTTATCCCGACGTGACCTTCCGTAAAACGCGCGAGCACTAATCGCCTGTTTCCGGGCCATTCCAGCAGGGAATGGCCCTGATTTCCCCACTCCAGACTCCTCCTAAAAACCCCGTTTTTTTTCTGTTTTGACGTGTGATCAACCAGTTAGCCAGGCAAATCGCAAAATGCCGTCTATGATTATTCTATCGGACGGCGGAAGAGACTTCTCTTGTCCTTACGTCCTGTAACGCAGCGGCACCTGTGCCTCTGTTTCGCCCACAGTTTTGGGTGAGTTAACTGATAGAAGGAAGATATCGATGAACAAGACTAAGATTGCTAAAACCCTGATGGCCGCCATGATTGGCTCAGCACTGATCAGCGGCAGCGCACTGGCTGACGAATCAGTGTCGCAGAAAGCGTCACAGACAGCCGACAGCGCGGGTTCGAAAATCGATAGTTCTATGAAAAAAGTCGATGGTTATATGGATGACAGCGGCATCACCGCCAAAGCCAAAGCGGCACTGGTGGATGACGACGCCATTAAAAGCACGGATATCTCGGTAAAAACGCATAGCGGCGTCGTGACCTTAAGCGGTTTCGTCACCTCACAGGATCAGGCTGAAAAGGCTGTGGCGGTGGTGCAGAAAATCGAAGGTGTTAAATCCGTCAGCGACAAACTACACGTCAGAGACAGCAAATCATCTTCAGTGAAAGGTTATGCCGGCGATGCCGCTACGACCAGCGAAATTAAAGCTAAGCTATTAGCAGACGACATTGTTCCGTCGCGCAACGTAAAAGTTGAGACCACCGACGGTGTTGTTCAGCTTTCAGGGCATGTTGCTACTCAGGCACAGTCAGATCGTGCAGAAAGCATCGCTAAAGCCATTGAAGGCGTGAAAAGCGTTAAGAATGACCTGACGGTTAAATCTTAAGCTTGCATGCGGTCACTTCGGTGACCGCATGGATAAAAGATACCCATCCGGGGATTAAATAAGCAGTTCGATTTTAAATAGGGTAAGGAGAGGCTTATGTTTCGTTGGGGCATTATTTTTCTGGTGATCGCACTGATCGCTGCAGCGTTAGGTTTTGGCGGTTTAGCGGGCACAGCAGCATGGGCAGCTAAAGTTGTCTTCGTCGTTGGTATTATCCTGTTCCTCATCAGCCTGTTTACCGGCCGTAAAAAGCTTTAGCCGATGAGTCCTGCAGCGTAATGCAACGCAAAGCATAGAGCGGAGACCAGTCATCTGTAGCGACTGACGTGAAGAGAGGGACACCTTCACATCGCTGCGATGGCAAGCCAGTTCAGCTGGCCTGCCGGTTAAAGGAATAGATGACTGGTTCTCCGGAATGCTGCTGTCTTTAACGGATCCCTCCTCCAGCATACCCGGAACCCTTTTTTGAGGTTCGCACAGTGGGTATACGCATTCCCGTCACACTCGGCGCCATTGAACCTCTGGCCCTGACACCCTTTAAAGCTCAGAAAATTGCCCTGGTCTGTGAAGGCGGCGGTCAGCGCGGCATTTTCACCGCAGGGGTACTGGACGAATTTCAGCGCGCCCGATTCAATCCTTTTCAGCTGATGCTTGGCACCTCTGCCGGTGCACAAAATCTCTCTGCCTTTGTCTGTGGTCAGCCCGGCTACGCCCGTCGCGTGATTACCCGCTATACCACCAGTAAACTCTTTTTTGATCCGCTGCGTTTTGTGCGCGGAGGCAATCTGATCGACCTCGACTGGCTGATCGATATCACCCGCAGTGAATTTCCGCTGGCGATGAGCAGTGCGGAACAGCTGTTCTCCAGCGGTCGCGAGTTTTATATGTGCGCCTGCCGCAGCGACGACTATTCGCCCGGCTACTTTACGCCCACCGCCGACAACTGGCTGGATCTGATCAAAGCTTCCAGTGCGATTCCCGGTTTCTACCGGCTGGGCGTCAATCTGGAAGGGATAAGCTATCTCGATGGTGGCATCAGCGATGCGATTCCGGTGCGCGAGGCCGCACGTCGCGGTGCGGATACCATTGTGGTGATCCGCACAGTGCCATCGCAGATGTTCTACACCCCAAAATGGTTTAAACGGATGGAGCGCTGGCTCAGTACTGGCGCGCTGCAGCCGATGATCAACGTGCTGAATAAGCATGAGCAGAGCTATCGGGAAATTCAGCAGTTTATTGAGAATCCTCCCGACGATTTGTGCATTATCGAAATTTTTCCACCGCACGTGCTGGCCAGCAGTGCCCTGGGCAGCCGGGTTGCCGCGCTGAATCAGGATTATCATCTGGGGCGGCGCTGTGGTCGCTATTTCCTCGCCACGCTGGGCCAGTGGCTGAGCGATGCTGAACCGATGGTCTCAGCGCGCATCGTCACCCCGCCTGCGCCGGTCGCCAATGCACCGGATACCCGACGGATCATTACGCCGCCGCTGGCGGACAATGATGCGGATTACGACAAAGGATCGCTGGCATGACGTTTATCGATACGCACTGCCATTTCGACTTTCCGCCTTTCGAAGGGGATGTTGCCGCCAGCCTGACGCGCGCCGCGGAAGCGGGTGTAGAGAAGATTATCATCCCGGCAATTGATGCCAGCCGGTTTGAGCGCGTCTGCGCGCTGGCCGCAGGACATCCGCCGCTTTACGCGGCGCTGGGCCTGCACCCTATCGTCATTGAAAATCACCTTGAGGCGCATCTTGAGCAGCTGGAAACCTTACTGCAACAGCGGCCACGTAAGCTGGTGGCGATCGGCGAGATCGGGCTGGATCTCTATCGCGACAATCCGCAGTTTGATAAGCAGCAACGCTTTCTTGAAGCACAGCTGAAGCTGGCGAAACAGTATCAGCTGCCGGTGATCCTGCATTCGCGGCGCACCCATGACAAGCTGGCGCAGATTCTGCGGCGTCTCGATCTGCCGCGCCGTGGCGTGGTGCACGGTTTTGCGGGCAGCCTGCAGCAGGCGCAGGCCTTTATTAAGCTGGGTTATGCGATTGGCATTGGCGGGACCATTACCTATGAGCGCGCCAGCAAAACCCGTCAGACCGTAGCACAGCTGCCGCTCTCTTCGCTGCTGCTGGAAACCGATGCACCCGATATGCCACTGCAGGGCTTTCAGGGCCAGCCAAACCGCCCGGAACGTGCGCGTCAGGTGTGGGAAGTACTCTGCAGCCTGCGAGAGGAGTCACCCGAAGAGATTGCCGATGCGCTGTGGCACAACAGTCAGCAGCTGTTCCGGCTCGATCCCGCTTTCCCGGCGCTGCGTAGCTGACCGGATCTGCCTCATCAGCGCTTAAATGTGATAATAGTAACATTGAGACGACTGGCGTATAATGGCCATTAAACGCTGTTATCTGCGATTTAAGTCACAGTGATTGTGACGCAATTGCATTAATTTCTTATCCCTATGTGACTACTGGCACATATCAGGCCGCTTCTGAGTGTTATTATTATAACATTCCGCCGGCAAGCCGGTGGGTTGCACCCCGATCTTTTGGAGAGCCTCATGACCGATATTAAACCTCTTGCCCTGCGCGCCCTGAAACTGATGGATTTAACCACCCTGAATGACGACGACACCGACGCAAAAGTGATCGCCCTCTGTCATCAGGCTAAATCCCCGGCAGGTAACACCGCCGCCATCTGTATCTATCCGCGCTTTATTCCGATTGCGCGTAAAACGCTGCGCGAGCAGGGTACGCCGGAAATCCGCATCGCCACGGTAACTAACTTCCCGCACGGCAATGACGACATCGATATTGCACTGGCAGAGACCCGCGCCGCCATCGCCTACGGTGCAGATGAAGTGGATGTGGTCTTCCCGTACCGCGCGCTGATCGCCGGTAACAGTCAGGTTGGTTTCGATCTGGTGAAAGCCTGTAAAACCGCCTGTGCTGAAGCGAACGTGCTGCTGAAAGTCATCATCGAAACCGGTGAACTTAAAGAAGAAGCGCTGATCCGTCAGGCTTCTGAGATTGCTATCGACGCGGGTGCCGACTTCATTAAAACCTCCACCGGTAAAGTGCCGGTTAACGCCACGCCGGAAGTGGCGCAGATCATGATAAATGTGATCCGTGACAAAGGCGTTAGTAAGGAAGTTGGCTTTAAACCGGCGGGCGGCGTGCGCACTGCTGAAGATGCCGCGATCTATCTGCAGATGGCAGAAGAGACGCTGGGTGCCGACTGGGCCGATGCACGCCATTTCCGCTTTGGTGCATCAAGCCTGCTGGCGAGCCTGCTCAACACCCTGGGTCATAACAGCGACACCAGCAAAGCGGGTTACTGATCTTTCAGGCGGTCGCTGACCGCCTGTTCTCCATCCTGATTTCCCTGAACCAGGGGGCTACTTTGTTTCTGCCACAAGAAATTATTCGCAAAAAACGTGACGGCCAGGCGCTGACTGAAGAGGAGATTCGCTTCTTCATCAATGGTGTGCGCGATAACACCGTCTCGGAAGGTCAGATTGCCGCGCTGGCGATGACCATTTATTTCCACGACATGACGCTGCCAGAGCGGGTCGCGCTGACGATGGCGATGCGTGATTCCGGTACGGTACTTAACTGGAAATCACTCAATCTTAACGGGCCGGTGGTGGATAAGCACTCGACCGGCGGCGTCGGCGATGTGACGTCGCTGATGTTAGGGCCGATGGTCGCTGCCTGCGGTGGATATGTGCCGATGATTTCCGGTCGTGGTCTGGGTCATACCGGCGGCACGCTGGATAAACTTGAAGCGATCCCGGGCTTCGATATCTTCCCCAGCGATGACCGTTTCCGCGACATCATTAAGCAGGTCGGTGTGGCGATTATCGGCCAGACCCGCTCGCTGGCCCCGGCGGATAAGCGCTTCTACGCGACGCGTGACATCACCGCCACCGTCGATTCCATTCCGCTGATCACCGCCTCGATTCTGGCCAAGAAGCTGGCAGAAGGGCTGGATGCGCTGGTGATGGATGTCAAAGTGGGTTCCGGCGCATTTATGCCAACCTATGAAGCCTCAGAAAGTCTGGCGCAGTCGATTGTTGGCGTTGCCAACGGCGCAGGCTGCCAGACCACCGCGCTGCTGACGGACATGAATCAGGTTCTCGCTTCTTCAGCCGGTAACGCGCTGGAAGTGCGCGAAGCGGTGCGCTTCCTGACCGGTGAACAGCGGAATCCGCGCCTGCTGGAAGTGACGCTGGCGCTCTGTAGCGAAATGCTGATCTCCGGCAAACTCGCCGCCAGCGACGCCGACGCGCGTCAGAAGCTGATGACGGTGCTGGATAACGGTAAGGCGGCTGAGGTGTTTGGCCGCATGGTCGCTGCCCAGCAGGGACCGGCTGATTTCGTCGAACGTTACGACGCTTATCTGCCCGCGCCATTGCTAAGCAAACCGGTCTATGCCGACCAGCCAGGCATCGTCAGCAGCATGGATACCCGTGCGCTGGGTCTGGCGGTGGTGGCGATGGGCGGCGGACGTCAGCGCGCCAGCGACAGCATCGATTACAGCGTCGGCTTCAGCGAAATGATCACCCTGGGCGAACGTGCCGATGCGCATTGTCCGCTGGCGGTCATTCACGCCAGCAGCGAAGACAAATGGCAGCAGGCCGCCGCAGCGGTTAAAGCTGCGCTGGTGCTCGGGGATTCCGCCCCGGCTGAGACGCCGGTCGTCTATCGCCGTGTGAGCGATCTCAGCTAACTGACCAGTAACCGGTGCCAGCCGCGATGCATTCGGGTATACTGATCTGATCGCTTTTTTTTGACTTGTCACGCGCCAATGCGCAGGAGACTTGCATGAAACGTGCTTTTATTATGGTTCTCGATTCCTTTGGAATTGGCTCCAGTAAAGATGCCGATAAATTCGGCGACGCAGGTTCAGATACCCTGGGTCATATCGCCGAAGCCTGTTTTAACGGTGAAGCAGACAAGGGACGTAAAGGCCCATTGCATCTGCCTAATCTCACCGCGCTGGGGCTGGGTAAAGCCGCCGAGCTGTCGACCGGCCGCTTCCCGGCGGGTCTGGATCCTGAGGCAAAAATCACCGGCGCCTATGCTTACGCCAGTGAGCTTTCGTCAGGTAAAGATACGCCGTCAGGCCACTGGGAGATCGCCGGTGTGCCGGTGCTGTTTGACTGGGGCTACTTCAGCGACAAAGAGAACAGCTTCCCGCAGGAACTGCTGGATAAGCTGGTTGCGCGCGCCGACCTGCCAGGCTATCTCGGTAACTGCCACTCTTCAGGTACGGTGATCCTCGACCAGCTGGGCGAAGAGCATATGAAAACCGGCAAGCCGATTTTCTATACCTCTGCGGACTCCGTATTCCAGATCGCCTGTCACGAAGAGACCTTTGGTCTTGAGCGGCTCTATGCGCTGTGCGAAATTGCCCGTGAAGAGCTGACTGAAGGTGGCTACAACATTGGCCGCGTGATCGCCCGTCCGTTTGTGGGTGATAAAGCGGGTCAGTTCGAGCGTACCGGCAACCGTCACGATCTGGCTGTTGAGCCACCATCCGCCACTATGCTGAAAAAGCTGGTGGATGAGAAGGGCGGTCACGTGATCTCCGTGGGTAAAATCGCCGATATCTATGCGGAGCAGGGCATTACCAAAAAGGTCAAAGCGACCGGTCTGGATGCCCTGTTTGACGCGACGATTCAGGAGATGAAAACCGCGCCGGATCAGGCGATTGTGTTCACCAACTTCGTTGATTTCGATTCAACCTGGGGACATCGCCGTGATGTCGCTGGTTATGCGGGCGGGCTGGAGTTGTTTGACCGTCGTCTGCCTGAGCTGATGGCGCTGGTTGGCGAAGATGACATCCTGATCCTGACTGCTGACCACGGCTGTGATCCGACCTGGGAAGGCACCGAGCACACGCGTGAGCACATTCCGATTCTGATCTACGGACCAAAAGTGGAGCCGGGTTCACTGGGATACCGCGAGACTTTCGCCGATATTGGTCAGACAATTGCACACTATTTTGGCCTGTCCAAGATGGACTATGGCAAGAACATGCTGTAAATCAGCAATTTAATAAGGATTAAACAATGGCAACCCCTCATATTAATGCTGAAATGGGCGATTTCGCAGACGTCGTGCTGATGCCTGGCGATCCGCTGCGCGCAAAACACATCGCAGAAACCTTCCTTGAAAACGCGGTTGAAGTGAACAACGTGCGCGGCATGCTGGGCTACACCGGCACATACAAAGGCCGTAAAGTCTCTGTAATGGGTCACGGAATGGGTATCCCTTCCTGCTCCATCTACACCAAAGAGCTGATCACGGACTTCGGCGTTAAGAAGATCATCCGTGTCGGCTCCTGCGGTGCCGTACGCCCTGATGTAAAACTGCGTGATATCGTGATTGGTATGGGTGCCTGCACTGATTCCAAAGTGAACCGTATGCGTTTCAAAGATCACGACTTCGCGGCGATTGCTGACTTCGACATGGTGCGTAACGCGGTTGATGCGGCGAAAAACCTGGGTGTTGAAGCGCGCGTAGGTAACATCTTCTCTGCCGATCTCTTCTACACGCCGGATCCGCAGATGTTCGACGTAATGGAAAAATATGGCATCCTCGGCGTTGAGATGGAAGCTGCGGGTATCTACGGTGTGGCTGCAGAGTTCGGTGCGAAAGCGCTGACCATCTGTACCGTATCAGACCATATCCGTACGCACGAGCAGACGACTGCTGCTGAGCGTCAGACAACCTTCAACGACATGATCAAGATTGCGCTGGAGTCTGTCCTGCTGGGTGATTAATCCGCGCGGCGGGTGACGATTCCCGCCTGCTGCCCGATCGCCTGTTCAGATCCTCCTTAACCGGAGGATCTGAGTTTCCCGCCTCGCTTTCCCGGTAACATTCACATCAAATGACACACTTTTGCCGAGGCTTGTGCATCTTCGCGCTGGCACGCCGGCGATCGCGCTTTATCATAGTGTGCAATAACAGATAATAATTAGTCGCCTGATAATGCCCCCTGATGAACTTTCGTAACTTCGATGCTGAAGAGAAGCTGTTTGCCCGTCGCGCCGCAATCGCCTTTGCTCTGGTCTGTCTCTGTTTCACTATTCTTAGCGTAAACCTTTTCCGCTTACAGGTGCGCGACCATGCCTACTACCAGACGCGCTCCAACCAGAATGACATCAAGATGATCCCCATCGCCCCGACGCGCGGGCTGATTTATGACCGCAACGGTATTCCGCTGGTGCGTAACGTCAGCTGGTACGCCATCACGCTGACGCCTTATAAAATTGACGATATGAACGCCACGCTGCGGGCGCTGACGCCGATCGTAAATCTGACACCCGATGAGATCGACACTTTCCGCCGTGCGCTGAAGCAGACCAGTCGTTACAAGCCGGTCGTGCTGAAGGAGGAGCTGACCGAAGAGCAGGTTGCCCGCTTTGCGGTCAATCAGTTCCGCTTTACCGGTGCCAGCATTGAGACCTACCAGGATCGTGAATATCCCTATGGGGCCGATCTGGCCCATGTGATCGGTTATGTCTCGAAAATCAACGATAACGACTACAAACGGCTGAATGCGGAAGGTATCGCCGAAAACTATGCGGCTGACCACAACATCGGCAAGCAGGGGATTGAGGGCTATTACGAAGCGCTGTTGCATGGCAAGCCGGGCTATCAGGAAGTGGAAGTGGATAACCATGGCCGCATTGTGCGGGTGCTGAAAGAGGTGCCGCCGGTCGCGGGTAAAAACCTGACGCTGACGCTGGATCTGCATCTGCAACAGTATGTGGAGAGCCTGCTGGCCGGACAGCGTGCGGCGCTGCTGATTGAAGATCCGCGCGACGGCTCCGTGCTGGCGATGGTCTCCAGTCCCAGCTACGACCCGAATCCGTTTGTGAAAGGCATCAGCTATCAGGCCTACAAAAAGCTGCTGCAGGATAAAGACCTGCCGCTGATCAACCGCGTCACGCAGGGACTCTATCCACCCGCTTCCACGGTGAAGCCTTATATGGCGATGTCGGCGCTGCTGACCCATGTGATTACGCCACAGTCGCAGTTCTTTGGTGCGCCGACCTGGACGCTGCCGGGCACGGACCGGCGCTATCGCGACTGGAAGAAAACCGGGCACGGCATGCTGGATGTCACTCGCGCGATAGAAGAGTCTGCCGACACCTTCTTCTATCAGGTGGCTTTCATGATGGGCATTGACCGGATTCACACCATGCTCAGCCAGTTTGGCTATGGTAAATCGACCGGTATCGACCTGAATGAAGAGTACAACGGCTTATTACCAAGCCGTGAGTGGAAGCAGAAGGTGCATAAAAAGGCCTGGTATCAGGGCGATACGGTTTCGGTAGGCATTGGTCAGGGCTACTGGATTGCGACGCCGATTCAGATGGTGAAGGCGATGGTCGCACTGATCAATAACGGTCGGGTCATCGCACCGCACCTGCTGGAGAAAACCCAGCGCGGCACGCTGGTGGAAAACTACCATCCACAACAGCATGAGGCACAAATTGGCGATCCTCACTCACCGTACTGGTCGCTGGTGCGTCACGCGATGTTTGGCATGGCTAACGCGCCCAACGGCACCGGTTATAAATATTTCCATACGGCTCCTTATGGCATCGCGGCGAAGAGCGGGACGTCACAGGTATTCAGCCTGCGTCAGAACCAGACTTATAACGCGAAGATGATCCCAGTGCGGCTGCGTGACCATATCTTCTACACCGCCTTTGCACCGTTTAATGACCCGAAAGTGGCGGTGGCGTTAATTCTGGAGAATGGTGGCGGGGAAGGGGTAACGGCTGCGCCCGTGATGCGGGATATTCTGGACCATATCTTTATCCCGCCGGTGCCAGAAGCACCCGCTCAGGCCACACCGTAAAAAAGGGGGGCGAAGGCCCCCGCAGAGCATCAGACTTTAAGCGTTTTAGTGACCTGTCCGATGGCACGCACCACGTCCGTTGCGCCTTCACGGATTTCTGCAATCACGCCGCCCGCCTCCTGAGCCAGCTGTACACCCTGATCGGCACGTTTCAGGTTCGACTCAATACCTTTCAGCGCACGGCTTGCCAGCAGATGATTTTGCTGAATCCGGTTTTCAATGTCGGTAGTGGCGCGGTTAATGTTGGCTGCCAGCGTGCGGACTTCATTAGCCACCACAGCAAAGCTGCGGCCATGGGTGCCCGCCCGCGCTGCTTCAATGGCGGCATTCAGCGCCAGCAGGTTGGTCTGATCGGCGATCCGGCGAATACCTTCCACAATCGCGCCGATACGATCAGAAGACTCACTCAGGCCGGTAATATCACCGGAGATCCCCTGCAGTTCACCCGCCAGCGCATTCATGGTTTCCACGCTGCTGGCGATCACATCGGCACCCAGCTTTGTGCTTTCATCCGTTTGCAGTGCGGTGTGATAAGCCCGCTGCGCCGCATCATGCTCCTGCTGATTCTTTTCCACCTGTGCGGTCACATCCGTGGCGAATTTGACGATTTTGTAGAGCCGGCCCTGTTCATCAAAAACCGGGTTATAGGTGGCACGCAGCCAGACCGTCTCACCCCGTTTATTCACCCGGGGAAACTGACCCGAGACAAATTCACCCCGATTCAGTTGCTGCCAGAACTCGCTATATTCGCTGCTGTCGCGTACAGCCTGCGAACAGAAACGACTGTGGTGGATCCCTTCGACCTCTTCACGACGGTAGCCCATGGTTTTCAGAAAATTGTCGTTGGCTTTCAGCACTTCCCCTTTCAGGTTAAAGGCGATGACCGCCATCGACCGTTCAATGGCGGTGGTAATGGCGCGCTGCTCCTGGGCATCGTTGATATGGCCCGTAATGTCGGTGGCCAGTTTGACGATTTTAATCACCCGGCCATGGCGGTTCTGCACCGGCACATAGTTGGCTTCCAGCCAGATCGGGCGGCTGTTTTTCGCCATGCGCAGAAATTTATCGCTGAAGCTTTCGCCCCGGTTCAGCCGCAGCCAGAAATCCTGATAGTCCCGCGACTGAAGCTGTTCCGGCGTGCAAAAAAGGCTGTGGTGCTGGCCTTCAATCTCCGCCAGCGTGTAGCCCATGCGCGCCAGAAACAGCGCATTGGCGCTAAGAATGGTGCCATCGGGGGAGAACTCAACCATGGCGATGGAGCCGTTGAGCGAGCTCAGCGTGGCCGCTGAGTGAGCCCGCTTCTGCCAGCCGTGGCGTGAAGTGATACCTGATGTAATGGTGGAAAACATGGCGATCCTTATTATTAGTGTTGGTCTCGCCTCCTATATCGGCAAAATCGCGGCACAATGGAGCCTTTACCGCTCCGCTGACTAAAATTTATCCGGCCAGACGCGAGATTTTTGCGCCGGGTCAAACCCGATATTTGAGTTGATGGAAAAGCCGTCAGTCGATGTGATTTTGGTGAAAAGCGTTTGACGCTGCCGGGCCGCTTTGGTTTAATGCGCCCCGTTGCCCGAATAGCTCAGTCGGTAGAGCAGGGGATTGAAAATCCCCGTGTCCCTGGTTCGATTCCGGGTTCGGGCACCATCTTTAAAGAACCCGCCTCTGGCGGGTTTTTGCGTTTATTGGGCGATCGCCATAGCCCATCTGCTGTTTCATTTCCTCTAACCGCTAATTCAATCAATGCCGCCACACCTATTCCGGCGTGGTGAAACCGCGAAATACGTCAGGTTTGGCATTGAGTCGATCAGGCAAGAAACGGATGGTCTGCATGCTGATCCCCTTAAAGAATGATTTCGGCAGACTGTCCGAGCAGCCAGATAGTCGCGAGCAGTAGCACCACGCCAGTTGCGACGATAGAGCCAAACCTTGTCCAGGTGGCGCGCTCGTTTCGTACTTCAACGAACGTATGCACCGCGCTGGTTGCAACGTTGATAAACGCCACGGCGCAGACCAGCAGACCGGAGAAAACAATGAAGTCCTGCGCGTAGGCTTTAATCTGCCCCATCAATCCGGTGCCGCCGCTGGATTCCGGTGCTTCAACGGATGGCAGATAGGCCAGTGCGGGTTTGCAGGACAGCCAGACCAGAATCAGCCCGGAACCCAAGCGCATTACCTGACGGTCTTTGAAATGAGACAAGCGAACAAACTTTGATTTCAGGGAACATTCCTCTTTGGCGGGTAAAGGCACTTCGAAAATGTCTGCGTTAACTGGCGAACATCCAGATGCAGACGAACAGCAAAGCCACAGAACGGAAAACAAATCGGGCAAATGCGGCATCCCGGAATTTGGCATTTGCTCAGCCATGTCAGACATCCACCGCCGCCCATGCTGCCCAAAGAAACAGCACGCACAGTAGTAGCCCAACGGACACCAGACACAGAACGCTAATATCGATGTTGCTGGATGCCGTTTTAAACGCGTTGATCTGCGCGGCTGTCATCGCCATAGCGGAAGGCCCCGCGTGTAATCGCCGCTGACCTTGCCGTAATCCAGCGGCTGCGTACGCGAGGGCTGCGTGTAGCGGTCAATGCCAGTACGCATGGTGTTGAGATCTTCATTCGCTTTTTGTAGTCGAACAGATAACGACGACGGTTATTTGGATCGGACTGCGCAGCAACGGTGCGTGCGCGGTCGAGGGAGAGTTGGACTTGATCGAGTAGGCGTTGGGTGGTGGCGAGTTCATCGAGTTCGGAAGCTTGAACTAAAGAGGTGAAGAAGAATAAAAATAATAATGTGGGTAATGATTGATGGATGGTAGCAGCGCTCATATGGCTTCTCCTTAGATGAGAGAAACCATATGAACAGCATTAATGTTTTAAGAATATTAAATACTAATTTTCAATTCTGGAAATTTAGTTCCATCCCTCACGTTGCGTGTTCTTACGGTAATCATAAGTGAATTTTTCACCATAAGCGGAAGTGAATTGAATTCTAAAATTGAAACGTTCATTTTGTAAAAATTGTTCCTTCAGAGATAATATTGTCTGACTTAGCCCGCATAGTCCCTTAGCATTCTCGTTAGCCTCAATAAAAAAGGTTTCCTTGTCTTTGATTAGGAAGTCGTTTTGCCTTGGTGTCGAATATAAGAAACAGCCAGCATCAAGGTCAAGCATATTTATGGCAGAATAAAAATCACCGAAGTTTGATTTTTCAACAGGTTTTCCGTCAATAGTTACTAAGGTTTTATGAACAATTGCATTGCCTAATCCGCCATTATAAAAATAAATTCCATTTCTTTTTGTTTCGCTTCTTCCATCAATAGAGTAATAAGCCGTTATTTGTGGTCTCAGCGAGGTTTTGTAAAAGTCTCGCTGAAGCCATAGCTGAGAGCATGTGGCTAACAGTGCAAAAGTAGCGATTATTGTAGTTACATTCCTTTTGAAAAAGCTGATCATGATTAGGAATTCTCAATTATTGTTGTCGGGGGTGTAAGTGGAGTCAAGGAACTTAGCTGTTACATCAATCATCGTCGAAGAATAAAAACTTCTGAATGCCAAATAACCTACAGTTGAAAACATTATAGGTATAGCTATGTTGACTATAACCTCCATAAGAAACCCCATGACTCCGCCATTTTTAATTAATAAAGGAAAAGTGGAATCGTAAATGGACAAGAAATAACCATAAGATAAGTCACTGAATATCTTTGCAAACCAACACATCACAGGTATAACTATTAAAAAACCAACTTGATTTAATCTTCTTTTCCAACCTTTCCTCCATGCCTCAGCGACAACAACACGAATTTCTCCGCTATCATCCGATAACTTTAATGCTTGAATATATCTTTGAACAGAGAGAAAGTTTATAATTGCTTTTTGAGGTAGCGGATGTTTTACTAATAATTCAATATCAGAGAAGTCCGTGCCCTTCACTCCATAAATTACTGAGAATAGATACTCAATAACTAATTTGCTATTGCGGTCACTTGAAATTTCCTTATTTAACTCCAAAACTAAAGAGCTTTTATCTTTGTTAGCATTATGCCTGTAAACTAAAAAACTTACGATCCATGTGAGAGCTGAAATTAAAGCAATAGTCATTTTATCAATTGCCACTCATGAGAGTTATTTAATGATTTTATACCTTACTTTATTTTCTACCGAGCCGCCATAGCGGATTTCATGCTGAAACCTGCGTGCGGGTAGTGGTATGAATACCTCCTACCATCTGAAATAGTTGAACCTACACACTGGGTGCAAGCCCTTCTTGTGCAAAAGCTGAGGTATTTAGCGTATTAAGCTAAAGAAATAATATAGTGTTAAAAGAAGACCAGAAAGATAAAAGTGTTTGAAGAGCCAAATAGTACGGCAGAAGTGACCTGTTCTCAATGAATTGATACACGGCGTTGTCAGCAAGATCCATGACTACTCAATTACGAACGTCCGCTGATCGCTCACATCTGCCCTTTAAACCTTATCTACGGCAGCTCAGTGCCAGGAACGAAGGTTAATATGATGAGTTTTTAAAACAGGCCGGTTAGTTTAGTCATAGTCATCCAAAGCTCCATTGATTTCCCCTTGTTCAATCGAACTAAGTCCAAATTTCCCAACTAATACATCACATTGCATGATTATTGATACAGTCATACTCCGACCAGGAACTCCTTCTTCCTTACGATGATGACCACTTGCATTTGCAGATAACTCAGCATAAAAACCATTATCAAAATAAAAGTGATCAATACTAATATCTTCAATATGGTCAAACAACGTATCTGATTCTGCAATTGCACCTGAAACCCCATCACCATTAAATATATCGTATGGGGCTCTTTCAAATTCGACTTTGCATTCTTCAGCAAGATTATCACCAGAAATCAATTTAAAAGGCATATCCTCAAATAAAATTTCAAAATGATTGAAGATAAGATCTGCTGAAAAATCTTCATTGTCTGAATCCTCATCCAATACTATCTGCTCAAGACGTTTAGCTAACTCATCGTCATAATAAACGTACTCAATCTTACCTAAGGTTTCATTATTAAAATTCTTATCATTTAAAATCTCTTCAAAATTCTCATAACCAAAAAGAGTAGCTACAATAGACCCTAAAGTATTAAGAGAAATTCTTATATTATCTTCACTTAAACTACCTTCTATTTTTAACATTAAAAAATATGCGGATGGGAATCGATGTGAAGCATGCGTAGCCCTAGCTTTGGCACTATCACTTTCGAATCTAATTCTTTCTAACTCTGCTTGTTTAGTCTTTTTTTCTAAATCTAGTGTTAATAAACTCGCTTTGCTTTGTGCTTCTTGTGCTTTTGCCTCTTGTTCCTTGGCTTTTTCTTTCGCTTCAATGGTTTTTGCTTCTAAACGAGAACTCCTCTGTTTCACATGCCCCAGTACCTCATTTCGCTTATCAATATCTTGTTGAACCAACTGTTCTAGGAATTGCTTATTGGGATTGGCTTTTAATTTCTCCTTGTCGAGATTTTTTTGCTGTTCGATCTTAATTAGTTCTCTATCTACAGCCTGCTTATGTAATTGCTCATTAGCCCAGTGCTGGAGAAAATTAATTAACATTGACAACCATGGGAAAATGAATAAATAACTGATAGCAATAACTAATGGGATGATAAATACGTGATTCCATTCCCACTTCGGGGTTCCAGAAAGATAATTATAAAAAATATTAATGCGATCAGTTACCTTTCCTTCCCCCCAGAAAAGTAGAGATAAGTGATTCCAATTACATACTACCCAAGAACATATGAACGTACCAATAAATGGATCATTTATTCTTGTTCTCGCATTCCCAGCTATTGAAGCGCAAATGTCATCTATTATTTTCATTTTATTCCAAAAAATGATTGGTAACTAACCAGCCATAATCTAGCAGACCTCAAACCTTATAGATATTATGATAATCAACTTTTCGGTCAACTTCATCATCTATGCCTATGTTGGGTTAATCAGATTTGCCTTTTCGATAAAAAAGGTCTTCATTCACCGACCGTGTATGTCTACTCCTCGCTCAAAGCAGTCATTCAAGTGTGCTACGTTTCCATAATTGGGTTTGATTCTGGCGCGCCGCTACAGTGGCTTGCCTGCTGACGACAGCGCACAAAGTCGAGCTTTGCACGCTGTCGTCCAGCTTAGAGGTATTTCTTAAACGAAGCAGTCAGCACTGCCAGTGCCATTCCCAACATCAGCGCAGCAGGCAATAAAAGCAGGTTGGGGTACACAGCCGATGGCCACGGCAGATACACCATGCAGGGCACATAGAATGCAGGTTTAACGAAGCGTTTGGCATGATGATAAACAAAGCTGGATTCATACGCCGCGCCATAGCGCCGCAGATCCCGCCGCCCCAGTCCATCAACCACAGCGATCAGCACCACCATCAGAAACAGCGGTATTGAAAGCACCAAAATTGTCACGCGAATCAGCGTCACCACAGTGACATAAACTGTAGCCAACAGGTATTCTTTCAGCGTCGATGCCAGCCAGCGGCTACCGGCACTCAACCCAGCAACAACTGCATTCCCGCCGCTTTCCATTGCCTGATTTTGCTGCGCGATCCACCCCTGAAAGCCGCTATCGATAACCATCCACTGATAAACCTGTGTTACCCATGCAGTGACCGTCACCACTGGCTGTGACAGTAGCAGGCTGCGCGTGAACTCAGTGGAGAGATAGCCGCTCTCGATCTGCATCACCTGCTGGCTATGTGCCGCACCTTGTTCTGGCCAGAAGAACGCGATGCCGACGTACTCTATTACCAGGCTGAAAAACAGTGATGCCAGCAGCATACCGATTAGCTTCCACGGCCATCCCCATAACAGATTAAACAGAAAGCCATGCTCTTTGGGCTGCTGCACGCGTGCTGGCGGTGCCGATGTGTTTGGTGGTGGCATCATTCACCTCCCGGCGGTTCTGCGCCAGCAGCACCAGACCACCACGCTTCACTGGTGCGGTAATTACGGCGCATCTCTGCAGCGATCTTCTGCAGGCTTTCCGGCATCAAATCGGTTTTATCAGCAGCAGGCAGCGGCATGCGAATCTTCCACAGCTGGCCGCCTTCAAGCAGAGCGAACGCCTGACCTTTGGGCAGATTGATGATGTCAGCCGGAGTGAGCATCGGCGTTTTCACCATACTCACACGGTCCTGAGTGTTGGAGGTGAAATCGGTGCCTTGCTCCTGGTTGGTGATATCGGTGTAACCCGAAACCAGCGTTTTGGAATACACATCCACTTCAGGCAGCTGGCTCGTGAGTAGTTTGGCGGTGCGGTTCTCTCGTACGCGCAGCATGATCAGCGTGTTGAAGTTGCCCGTGACCTGCGCGATTTTGGCGCTGCTACCAATGCGTGCCTCAATATCAGAAATCGTTAGGGTGTACGCCGTCACCTCGATGCCCGCGCCGCCGCCTTTGTTAATCAGCGGAATAAACTCATCGCCCATCAGTTCATTGAATTCGTCGCAGTGCAGGCTAATCGGCAGCTTGCCGTCGCCGTTCTCTGGCAGGCCGTCATTGATGCCGTGCTTATAGATATGGCCCGCGATACTCACCAAATCGGCGAACATGCTGTTGCCAACGGCGGCATCGACTTCACTGTCTGATAGCGCATCAAGCCCGACATAAACGATGCCGCGCTGGCGAATCACCTGTTGCCAGTCGAATATCGGGCGTGGATCGTCGAGGTCTTCATAGTCAGGAGAGAGCAGCGCCGCCGTTTTGCCGGTAGTGAGTTTTTCAAGTAGCGGCAGTAATGAGGCGACGATTTTATCGAAGTAGGTACGGTCATAACGCACTGCTGAGCGCAGCCCTTCCAGAATGGGATCATAAAGCTTTTTACCGGCTTCAGAACTCAGCGCCAGCTCCATTGCCCAGATGCGCGTGGCGTTTGATTGCCCCTGCATATTACGTGGCAGATCCTTCTCCTTTAGCACATTGCTGCCATTCTCGATTTTGCTGCGCAGCTCCGGCAGATGCTTATCAACCAGATGTTCCACGTAACGCTGATATAGCTCGCCAATGTTGGTGACGTAGCGAAGGATCAGCGAGTAGTCGGGGCGCTGACCAAGCGCAACCAGCGCGCGCGTCACGATGTTCACGAACCGCCAGGCGAACTCACGAAACGCGGCGCTGTTATCTTCAGCGCCTAATTGACCTGCGATGCGCGACGCCACTTCCGACACACGCCCGAAGCGGCCAACCGCGTTGTAACGCGCCGAGATCTCTGGCCAGCCAAGGTGGAAAACGTGGAAGTCATCCTGACGACCGGCGCGGTGCGCTTCAGCCCACATGCGTTTTAGCAAATCGGCATCGCCTTTGGGGGCGAAGACAATGGTGATATTGCCGCGTCGAATATCCTGCGTAACCAGCAACTCTTCCAGCCGTGTTTTGCCAACGCGCGTGGTCCCAACGACTAACGTAGGGCCAACACGCTCGCGGAGATCCATCGATACATCGCGCTCATTCGGTTCAATGCCGTGCAGCACCGGATTACGGCCAACCGGCGGCAGCGAGCGAACCGGATTCAGCGGCGTGCCAGCTGAAATCATCGATGACAGCCAGGGCAGAGAATGCTCGCACGCGCGCTCAAGCCTGCGCGCGTACTGATAGATCTTCGCTGGTTGCACATACTTTTCGACTTCTGGCCGACGCGTATCGAGCAAGCGCTGAGTGTGTTTTTGCTGCCATAGAAAACCTTTCCCCAGGAACAGCCTGTGATTGCTCACAGGAACCTGGCGGCTGGTCATCACATAGCGCGGCAAGCGGCGAAGGTTTCGGCGATACCTGATCACCTGGCATCCCTGACGAGCTCGCACGGAGGCAAGCACCGCAAAGCCGGTTGTGGTGACATAACTGACCGATGGCGATAGCGCCACAGCCCAGGGCGCTGCAACGCAAACATAACTGGCGGTAGCGGCTACCAGCGTGTTGTTAAATTCAACGGCTGGACGCAGTAGTGCTTCAATAACATAGCGATCGCTCATAGCAGTGACTCACTTTTGGCAGGATTCAGACGTGCTGCGTGCCGAGTGATGCAGATTGTGCCAGCAGCAGTAAGCGCGCAGCAGAGCCAGAAAAAGGACGAAGAACAGAGAAAGGAACATCAGCGCTGCCTGGGGCATTCCATGCAATCCAGCGAATCCCATCAATGGGCTGAAACCTGCTGGCTCAGCGAATGTTCGGTGATCAGCACCTGGTAATGTTCCAACTTTAGGCGGCGCGCCAAATCGCTACCTGATACCGGTGCGATCTGCAGGTCGGGCGCAATCTGTCGCAACTGCTGCAATGACTCCGGGCTACTAACGTTCAACACCATTCCAACCGCACCGCGACGGGTGAGAAGTGCAGTGTTACGTGATAACCATTCCTGCGATTGAGCATCATCGCCAACCAGAAACAGCGCACCAATTCCTGGCAGTTTCACTACGCGCGGCTCAATGATGCCGGGGGTGAGTTCAGGTGTTGCCACTGGCAACGCTGAACCTTCACTGTAATCAGGTTGGATTGATTGCTGTTGCGGCTGAGGCTCAGCGTTGATTCCTTCATAGAACGGTGCAGCCGACTTGCCGCCGAGATCGGCGATAACGTTGAGTTCCGCATGCGAGAGCAATGGCAACGCGACGATCGCGCTAGCCAGCATCAATTTATTCATTGCTGCCTCCGGGGTTCTGTCCAGATGATTTCGGTTAAAGGTGTTTGGTTGCTCGCGAGGTTGGGTGGTTCCTGTATTGCGATTGGTCGAGGTTGAGCAGTCGTGAGTGAAGCCAGCTTTTGGCTGACAATCTGCCGATAGCGCGCAGCAGGTTAGCCGCCAGCGGGATGGTGATAGCAGCCAGCCGCTTTCAACCAACTGCCGGGGCTAGGTTCCCAGTACTCGCGAAGAATGCGCGCCGCTGCGTTCAGGTTGATATATGGATTGAACGCATCCCACGTTGAACTGAAGCGATGCCCATTCCAGCCGAGATTGACCTGCGCGATGCCGACATCGATTCTCTTCAGCGGATGGCCTTTCATAAACTGCTGAAGCACCTGCCAGGCCGCTTGTCTGCTTTCGTAGCGGTAGCCTTTACCCGCGACGTTGATTGTCCAGGGCCACGGGCGCGTGCCGTGTGGCAGCTTGCGCGATGATTCAGCAAGCGCCAACGAGTAGAGCGATTCAGCTGGAACACCGTGCTGCAGCGCGACTTTCTGATAACCCGACGGCACACTCTGCATGTTGGATGACGCCACAGAGCTGGCGGCACTCAACAACAAAGCGACGGCTAGAACGCTGCGATATGCCATCCGCTTTCCCCCTGCTGGAGAAGGACCGGCATGATGCCGTTGCCATAGCGCAACCAGCGGCCTGCGTCGTGGTTCAATGTGATGCGTCGTTCGCGGACTTGTTCGGCGGGAATACGGTGCTGTTGCGCCCAGTTGCGGAGTTTCTAATCGTTGCCCTCGCTATCAACAAGGTAGATATCAACGGGACGTTTATCGGCGAGAACGGCGGAGAGTCTGGCATCACAACGCTGGCAATCAGCTTCGCGCACGAAAAGCGCGAGCCGACCGCCTGAGTCATGCGCAATACCAGTTGCGTTTCCTATATTAACCGGCAGCATGTTGGGCATCAGACGTTTCCAGGCTGCATCCACTTCGCGCTGGAATTTAAGCTCTTTTTCGGTGCGCTCGTATTCCTGTTTTACCCACAGTTCTGCGTAATGGCGGCGCTCGGCGTCGTTGCGGGCTTCAATTCCTAAAACACTAATCGGATCTAAATTGGGTGATTGAATACCTCGCAATCCTCTCTTCAAATACTCAAGTCTTCCGAGTTCAACTTTACTCAAATCCAATGTAGAGCTATGTTCAGTACCGATTTCTTCAGGGTTTTTTAATTTCACTCTGGAGTTTGAATGGCTAGTTATTTCATTGGAAAAAGAGGTCTTAGGTATTATCAACAAAGAGAGAAGCGTGAAAAAATTGTACGTGTACTTTTTGTTTTTTTGGTTTTCAATATTGTGCTTCATAACTTCCCCTTTGGTAAGAAATACCATTGGATTATCTAACTAGAAAGTTTAAATCGTTATCAATAACCAAAATCTTAACTAAAAAATTAAAGCGACTTTCAAAATAATATTCATTAAAAGCACTAAAACAGCACGTAAATGTTAAGTTCCCAGCATGGTTATCATTGGGCTTGCATTAGAGGATTTGGTATATATCATTGATTTTATTGTCATTTATCTCTTTTGCATAAGTGTGGAAAATTTCAATTGATTACTTTTCCATAAGATTAGAAAATGGTGAGAAACCCACTAAAACAAACTTCACTCTAAAAAGGGAATTAATTAAAATGATTGAATGGATAAAAAAAGATAACGCAAAGAACGCGATAGTATTCATACATGGATTGAAAGGTGGAAGTAGTACATGGAATTATAATGATGTGATTTCTTTCCCTAATTTGCTTGCGGAAGATGAAGGTTTGGGGAATTTCTTTGACATAGCTTGTTGTGAGTATTTTACAAATTTCACAAATACATATGGGAAAGCCCGGAACCTTTTTGCAAGGATGTTTAAATCAATCACAAAAAAAGAAATAAACCTTCCTGTAGACGAGTTATCTGAGTTATTGGTTGCTGAGTGTCAAATAAACTTATCTCAATATAACAACGTCATATTTGTTGCGCATAGTATGGGCGGTTTAATAGCTAAGTCATGTATTCTAAAAATGATTGAAAGAGATATTAAGCCAAAAATTTCGGGTTTCGTATCTCTCGCAGTTCCTCATTCGGGAGCTGAAGTAGCCTCATGGGGCAGTATGATTTCATCTAATGTTCAACTCGGAGATTTAAGTATTTTTAGTAAAGAAACAGATTTATTGAATCGCCGCTGGGCGGCTTTAGTGAAGCTACCTGAAACAAAATACTTATATGGAAGCTATGATAATTATGTCGTTAAACAAAGTGCCATTCCTGTTCAAGTATCAGCTAAAGAATCGATAGCAGTTGAAGAAGATCATATATCAATTTGCAAACCTCAAGATAGGGATGCAAATGTTTATCTTTTAGTTAAAAGATTTGCCTTAGATATTAATAATAAATCGAGCCTGTTATTATCGGAAAATGAGTTCAAAGATGAAAAACAGTACGATAAGGAATTTTTTGTACTAAAAATGATATTAGCAGATGTACACAGTGATATTGCTAATCATGCGAAAGAATATTATTACAATGCGGAACTGGCAAGAAACGTTTTCACAAGCGATCGTGATCGTGAAATTTTAAGTGGCTTGTACCGAAAAATAAGAGAAATCTATCAAACACAATACCATAATTCTATAGCTAACCAGAGTTCAGCAAACCATTTATTAGCTTCGGTCAATAAAAGAATTGAGGATGAAGATAGAGGCAAGCTGATTTCTTTATTGGAAACGCTAGACAGCGTTCATAAAAAGGGAATGCTTCATCAGTTAGCGAACAAACTTGATAAAGACATAATATGGTCTCCAGACACATCTATTGATTCACTTGGAGTTCTTAAGGAAGAAAAATGAACGCATTGCCATTTATTCCTCTAGATGAAGAGGTGAATCTTAATATAGCTATTTTAATTATCATTCTATCTACGCTAAGTAAAAATAAAAATGGCAATTTTTTGCTGGATAAAAATAAAATCCAAGTATTTATGTATTTAATAAAGAATCCATCAAAGCTAGAAGATATCCTACTCTTGACAGGAAAAAAAACAGCGCCTATTGCGATGGAAGAGACATTTACAATGAAAAGCTTATCATTAAATGTTGATATGCTTTTTGATTCTATGAAGATAAAGTCTTTGCTGAAAAAATTAGCCTTGCTTGGAATGTTGAATGTTTCAAAAGTTGACGGTGTGTCATTTTTTTCATTGACTGAATACGGGGAGGAAATTTATAAAGAATTAGATGGCGAATTCTTCTTGAAAATAAATAAATTAGCGAAAAACATAGATAAAATAAAATCACTTACATCTGGGAAGTTAAACTCACTTTTAAATGAAGTTTTCAAGGTGTCAAAATGAAATCATATTTGAGAATTGAAAGATTAATCCTTGTTGGTATTAGAAAAAATTACGAGGTTAAATTCGAAAATGGATTGAATATTATTCATGGCGACTCTGATACAGGTAAATCCAGCATACTCGAATTCATCAACTATCTACTTGGATCAAGTAAAATAGAACTCGCTGACGAAATGATATCCTCTGTTTCGTATGCAGCCCTTGAAGTTATTATTAATGACACTCCATACACTATTGTCCGAGATATATTTAAACCATTGGATTATATTGAGGTTTATCAATGTGGTTTTGAAAAGCGTGAAAGCTTTATATCAAGAAAGTATGCACCTAACTTCTCAGCTAGTTCTGCCCCAGATGGGATTTTTTCTGACTTCCTAATGGACGCCCTTGATTTTCCTAGGCTAAACCTCAAAGTTTCTCCAACACAGGCTAACAGTCAGTTTCGAAGGTTAAGTTTTAGAAATATTATGAAATTCGCCTACGTAAATCAAGATGACATGGGCAGTAAAAACTTGCTTGGCTTAGGTGATTGGGCTAAATATACGTATACTAAAGAAGTTTTTAAATATATGTATAATGTTCTCGATACTGACATTTCTGATGTTGAAATGCTGCTTTCCGCAAAAAGATCAGAGCTTCAGTCATTAAAGAAGAAATATGAAAATGTCTCTGATTTCTTAAGGGAAACAGGGTACGAAAGTATTCCTTCATTAGATGATGCAATAGAGCAATGTGATGTTTTACATGAATCGATAAGCCATGAATTGAATTCAATCAATGCCAATATGTTGGCAAATTCTGATAATTATAAAGAACTAAAGACTTACCATTCTGAATTTAATTTAAAGCTAAAAGTCACTTTAAAGTCCATTGATGATCTTGAGCGAAAGAGAGAGCAGTATTTGCGTTTGCGGAATGACTACTCTAATGACATTGAAAAGATTAAAGCCATACATTTAGCCAATAAAAAAATAGGTTTATTAAAAAATGTTAAATGTAATTGCCCAGTTTGTGACAATTTAATTATTCTTGAGTCAACCGATGGCGGTTATGTTAAGTCTAAATCTGAAGCTCTGGATGAAGAGTTAATGTCTCTCATAAAAAGGGAGAAATCCTTAGAGGAACTCATTTATTCGTTATCCGGTGAGCAAAAAGAGCTTTTGATAGCTAAGGCTAAACTTGAGCTGGATTTGCTAAAAGTAAGTGAAATGATTGATACGGAAACAGCTGGGTTTGTTACTCCTTACCTAACTCAACGTGACTCCTTATTGAAAGAAATGACTTCAGTTAGTAAAAAAAGAGAAAGTTTAGTTGCAAGTCTAAGGGTTAGAAATCATCAACAAGATCTTTTATCAAAGCAAAATACAATATCTGATAATATTTCCACTATTACTGACAAACTTGAGTTGTTAAGAGAGAAAGCTCCTAGCATTGATGGTGTCTTATCATACTTAGCAGATGAATTAATGAGGTTTCTAACAAATGTCAAAATAAAAAATAGAAAGGAAATAGGAATAAACAATAAACATTTCTCTCCAATTGTTAGAGGTAGGGAGTACTTTAATATTACCTCTGGCGGTTTAAGAACCATCATTACAATTGGCCACATGTCATCAATATTGAAAAGTTCAGTTGATAACGAGGTGAATCATCCAAGATTTCTTTTGCTTGATACAATTGGTAAATATTTGGGGAAAAACCTTAAGGATAAATATGTCGAGCATACGGATTTAAGAGATGATGTACAAGAGGGTGTGTCAGATCCGGAAAAATATGAAAATATTTATAACTCCTTAATCGAAATATGCAATTATGCAGAGAAGAAAAAGTGTCCATGTCAAATTATTGTTGTTGACAATGATGTGCCGGACTCTTTATCGGAAAGGCTCAAGACAATCACAGTTGCTCATTATAGCTCTAAAAAAGAAAATGATTTGCCTGTTGGTCTTATTGACGACATTAATTATGGTGATGCCTAGAAAGAGCCCCAAAGGGGCTTTAGTTTAGAAAGAGTTCTTAGCATAGGTCTTTTGGTCGTTATCAACTTTCGGCGGGGATGATTCTGATTTCTCCGCTTTATAAACCATCACCTGACCAATCTTGATCCAATCAATCTTAATCAGTCTGGCTTTCAAGCTAATCCGATGTTCGCCTGCATGATCACCTTTGTTGAGCGTGAAAATGTCTGACGTCAGGTTGCTGAGGGTAAAGCCAAGTAGCACTTTCTGGTCCTCGTCTACGGCTTTCTGGCAGCGGCTTATAAGGTCAGTTGCTTCCTTACCGGCGACAGTGGCATCAAAGCGCACATAGGTCGGGTTGTCAGTAGGGCCGCTCAGCGCCTTAATCACCACGCTAAGGAAGCTGCCAATGAGGGTTTCAATTCTGCGAATATTGCTCAGATAACCCAAGCCCTTGATGTTGAGATTGAAGTATTCCGCTTTGGTGGAAGTGGTGTTGGTGTTGTTTGCAGCTTTGTTGGTAGTGGTAGCAGTCATGAAGTTTACTTCAGGAGTGGGAAATAGTGACGGAGAAACATTCATCCCTGACGGATAAATGCTTTCCGTCAGGAAGCGCGGATAGCTATGCCGCGCTGGCTGGTCAGTACAAAGAACCTCATCACAATGTGACATCCGCATTAAGAGGTTGAGCGGATCGACCACTGCAAAAGCAGCACTTCTCTCAGGTCATGAAGTTTTAGATGGCAACCGCGTAAGCATCTCTCTCAGGCTGCTGAAACATTGGCTGGTTGTTTAGACAATAACAATAATGCCGTTCCAGTGACATGCCACCAAAAGCGGATGTCAGCGATAAAGTAATTTTGCAGAGATTAAATAAAAAAACGCCAGCAATTGCCAGCGCTCAGGGCCTGCACGCAGACCGGTAGTATATTCGTTACTCCGGGAGTTGAAGCTCCGGCGCGGTTTCACGAGGGTCGTGCACCTTACAGACCAAATCGGATGTGCGGTGATTTGCCTGCCGGACTGATGATTTTCTGTCCCCGTCAAAGACATCCAATCATCCCGCAGTCACGGGGTGCTACATCGAAGCTTGTTAACCTAATCTGCATCGCTGAGGACATAAAAGGCTTTGCTGAAGCGCCAGAGAGTTATTCAGAAGCTTCACTATTTTCCGCCAGCTTTTTCAGGTTGGGTGAAAAGGTAGAGAGCATTTTCCCCTTCATCACCTCCACATCAACTTCGCCCAGCAACTTGACGGCTTCGCTGGCAATCACCGTCTTCTGCTCCAGATCGGCGCGCGTTACGGCGAACGAACGGTAATGCTGCGCAACGCCATACACTTTACGCACCAGATGGCCGCCATTGCTGAGCATTTCATCGCGCTCTTTGCCGCTGATCAGGCCGTAATGAGATGCCTGAAACACTTTCATCGCCAGCTGATCGTAAACAACCAGCAGCCATACGCAGCGATAACCCATCGGCGTGCGACTGAAGACGCCAATATTGAGCGGCGACACCGACGATACATCCGTCAATGAGATCCGCGCGGGGATAACCTTGAGCGTCGCCTCAATCTCACCTACTCATTTCTGGATCTCTATAGTCGCCAAATCCAGCTCGCGCTCCAGCTTCAACAGTGCCATATCCGCATAAGGATTATCACCCTCAGCATCACGGCTCATCAAACCGACGCGTTGAATCATACGACACGCGGCATGCTGAGGATTTGCGGTCTGCCGCGCTCGCGTAAATCGTCAGGAGTTCGGGTGTACACCTGCTTATTCCGTCAATGCCCGTTTACTGCATGAAATCCGGTAAAAAATCAAACCTAAAGTCTCAGCAAGGGGATTGAAAAGCCCCTTGTCCCTGGTTCGATACACTCGCCACATCCTGTGGCTCGCCCTTCGGGTCGCGCTGACGCGCGATGCAAAAATGCTCCCGGCATTTTAGTCCGGGTTCGGGCACCATCTTTAAAGAACCCGCCTCTGGCGGGTTTTTGCGTTATGGCACGAACCCGTTATCGAAGGTTCGCCAGACTCCCCCGACATTTCCGAATTTCACTTCAGTCCGGCGCATTTCGCCGCACAACTCTGTAGCAATGCAAACAGATTTCACGGTGAAACCAATTTGCTGCTTCGCCTCTGTGCTGTGTTGCCAGACCCGCACCGCCTGATGTGCTGTCCAGCCTGCAATTGGCCGCGGCTAATCGTGTTTTATTAGCCACTCTTTACAGAATCAACCTGACAGGCACAATAGCCATTTTTACAGTTCTCTCATGATCATGTCAGAAGAAGCGCTGCGTCTGCAGATACAGAACCTGAAAAAGCATAATGCGCGTCTGAAGCGTATAGCGCATGACGCTCGTACAAAACTCAACGCGGCACTGGATGGCACCGGATTATTCCTGTGGCAGCTTGATATTCCCAGCGGCAAACTGGTGATCTTCAACCGACGCTGGGGTGCGATGCTCGGCTTCCAGCCTAAAGAAACCGACGCCAACTTCGAATCGTGGAAAGAGAGTCTGCATCCTGATGATGCCGCCGAAGTTTTGCGGGCATTTAACGATCACATCGCCGGAAAAGCGCCTTACTATGAAGCGCTGCATCGCATGATCGCCAAAAATGGCAGTATCACGTGGGTGCTGGATCGGGGCCGGGTCAGCGAGTGGAACGCGCACGGCGAGCCGGTTAAAGTCATCGGTACTCACATCGACATGACCAAAGAGAAGGAATATGAAGAGCAGCTCGCTCTGCTGGCGCTGCACGATCCCCTTACGCTGCTCAATAATCGCCATGCCCTGCAAAATGCTTTCTGTGAAATGAAAGCGCAGGGGCCGCTCTGCGTTGTCTTTATTGACCTGGATAACTTCAAACACGTCAACGATACCCTGGGGCATCGCAGCGGTGATGAAGTGTTAATTCAGTTAAGCCAGCGATTGACTGAGCTCTCCCCGGCAGAAGTAATCATTGGCCGGCTCGGCGGCGATGAGTTCGTCCTGCTATTGCCGTTTGCACTCAGGCAGCCGCAGGTCAGACAGCTGGCGCATGCCTGCCTTGATGCGGTACTTACCCCTTTTGATTTGGCTAACGGGCACGCGCACATAGGCGCGTCAGTAGGCGTGTCACAGGTTGAGGTAAAAGATGACTTTGATACCGCCCTGGCACGTGCTGATGAAGCCATGTACCGCATAAAGAAGAACGGTAAACGCGGCGTTGCCTTTTATTCCGCCGTGTCTGACCCTCTCTGACACTGCCAGGCTTCATCCCTGCACGCCACTGACGCCTGATTTCCCAACAGGCACTGCACGATTGCACCCGTCATTTTTTGATTTCTCCTTCTGCTCGCCGCCTGCAGGCTCATAAAACCTATGAATTTCTCCACAGAAAACACTTTTTAGTACTATTCCGAAAACCCGATTTTCATCCCTGATTTACCTGAATATCACCGCTTCGTTTAATCCTGAATATCTGTACCAATTATTGCGTATCATTCTGATTAAAATTTTCATTAAATCAGTATAATTGATCGTTTATTGATCAAAATCAGCTATTTTCAGCTGGCACGGTCAAAGCCTTGCGTCTCGCTTAATTCAGCTTCCAAAACAGTGGTGTGTAAATATATTTACCGCTTCGCTTAGGGAAATTGATCGTTTGTTGATCATCTTCACTAACTAATATTGATGGAGTTATCTCATTGCCGCTTCGGTTACTGTTTTTTCAATTGGACATTTTTCGAAAATGATCGATTAATAGGGCGCGGCGATTTTTGTAAGAAATGTATTTGGAGCCGTAGCTCTTTTTTGAATAGAACAGAGCGATAGTTGAAATGCGTTACCAGTCCGGATGAGGGTTGAGCTGCCAATAAGTCAGATCGGTAGCGGGTTTTTTATTTATCTCGCTTGATCGGTACGGTTTTCTGTCTACATTTAGGTTGCTGAATCGGCCTGATTAAGCATTAACTGTGCAAATTCTGATTTTAATTTCAAAGAGGAACACAGAATGACTCAATATCGTGGTGGGGCCGGGAATTTTGCGGCTGACAAAGAGCGTGCTGCGGAAGCAGGGCGCAAAGGCGGTCAGAAAAGTGGCGGGAACTTTAAGAACGATCCCGAACGTGCCATCGAAGCCGGGCGCAAGGGAGGTAAGGTAAGCCGCAGAAGCTAAACGCTTTTAAGGCTGCCGGATGGCAGCTTAACGCGTTTGCCGGGCTGCACAGATTCTCTTTTCATTTTCCTGAAAGATAATTACCTCCTGAATTATGTCGCTGATTTATCATTGACACAGAGAGATGCCGTTAATTAAACCGGTTGGGTTTTCCCTGCCGGTTTTTTTATTTCCGATCGATTAAAGCTATACGGTTTAATAAAGTTCTGTACAACTAAGTTTTGACTGGTGCTTTTTTTATGCACTTAATCCTAAAAAATTTATACAGAGATTTATTGCTTTGTACAAATTCCACCGCAGCGAGCGAAGCCGCAGCCATAAAAACCTTTTAGGCTAAATGACTGCTGTAAAAAGGAAAATGCATTTTGCATGCCACTTTTGTATTAAATTCATACTGCCACAGCGTGCGATATTAAGAATCTCCACTAAACTTTTCAGGTGCCAACGATATGACCGGCGTTGCGTTATTACCGACGCAGCTTTTTAATCAATGAGGCTATCTTATGACAGTGAAAACGTTAAACGATCTGTTCATCCACGACCTTTCCGATGTATACAGCGCTGAGAAACAGATAACCCGTGCATTGCCTAAAATGGCGCGTGCTGCCAGTGACGAAAATCTTATCGCTGCGTTTAATCAGCATCTTGAAGAGACCCGTGCTCAGATTGAACGACTGGATGAACTGGTAGACGTGACACCTGAAGTCAAAATCAAAAGAATGAAATGCCATGCGCTTGAAGGTCTGGTTGAAGAAGCCCAGGAAATTATCGACTCGGTCGAAAAGGGCGAAGTCCGCGATCAGGGGCTGATCGGTGCGGCACAGAAAGTTGAGCACTATGAGATTGCCACTTACGGCACGCTGCATGCACTGGCGCTGAAGCTGGGCTATACCAAAGCGGCAGAGCTGCTGGCAGCGACCCTGAATGAAGAGAAACAAACGGATGAGAAACTCACCTCGGTAGCCGAGTCTATTACTGTCTCTTAAGGAGTGACACATGACTGCGATTGAACATTATCATGACTGGCTGCGCGATGCGCATGCGATGGAAAAGCAGGCAGAAAGCATGCTGAGCAAGATGTCAGGCCGTCTTGAACACTATCCGGCGCTGGAACAGCGTCTGGCGCAACATCTGGAAGAAACCAAGCATCAGCTGAACCTGCTGGAACAGCTGCTCGACAGCCACGCTATCGATCACTCTGTGATGAAAGATGCGATGGGTAAAATGGCGGCGACCGGTCAGGCGGTAGGCGGTATGTTTAACTCAGATGAAGTGGTGAAGGGTGCCATCAGTGGCTACGTTTTTGAGAATGCTGAGATCGCCAGCTACACCAGCCTGATTGCCGCGGCGGAGCAGGTGGGCGATACGCAGGGCGTTCGCATCCTTAACGAGATCCGCGATCAGGAAGTGGCCATGGCGGAGTGGCTGCTGCAACACCTGCCTGAAGTGACTCAGAAATTCCTGCAACGTGCGTCGCAGCCGGGCGCAGAAGCGAAGAAGTAACGCCTGAATGCCTGCATGAAAAAAGCCGGGAATGACCCGGCTTTTGCGTTTTAGTGATTTACAGGCTGCGACACTCAGTCAGCCATTAAATGCCCATACATCGTCATCAGCTTACGTGTAACGCCGTTCGTCCAGCCGAAGCCATCCTGTAATGGATACTCGCCGCCGCCGCCGGGACGGGCGCGGTCGCCGCTGATGTCATACTTCTCGACCAGCTTGTGGTGCAACTGATAGAAGTTATTAACCGTATTAAGCCAGTTCACCGCGACTTCACTTGCCAGCGTCTCTTCACCATAGTTATTCAGACCCACAACGGCCATCCACTGCATCGGTGCCCAGCCGTTAGGACGGTCCCACTGCTCACCGCTTTCCACCATTGAGGTCAGCAGGCCACCGTTGCTCAGCAACAGATGACGCAGGGAGATTGACTGCAGGTGCGCCTGATGCGGCGTCGCCAGACCCACAAACAGCGGAACGACCGAGGCAACGGTAAAGGCACCAAAACGCTCACGACGCCAGTCGTAGTCACGGAACACACCAGCGGTGCTGTCCCACAGGTAACGGGTAATAGCGCGTTTCCGCGTTTCCGCCTTTTTCTGCCAGGCCAGCGCCGTCAGCTCTTCGCCTTTGGCGTGCGACAGGGTGGCAATCATCAACTCCAGCTTGTACAGGAACGCGTTCAGATCGATAGGGATAAACTGTGTCGTACGGATACTCGACAGACGTTTCGGGTTACGCAGCCAGCGCGAGGAGTAATCCCAGCCCGACTCAGCACCAGCACGCAGGTCACGATAGACTTCGCTGGCCGGACGTTTAGATTCGCGCGCGGTTTCAACATCTTCCATCCACGACTCATCACGTGGCGTATCGCGGTCATCCCAGTAACGGTTCAGCAGCGAGCCATTTGGCATCCGCACGACGTGACGATAAGCCTGGTTTGGCATCAGTGAGCCGGCACCATCCATCCAGAACTGATACTCCTTCATCAGCTGTTCCTGATAGCGCTTAGCACCGCGCACGCCATCCTCTTCGAACAGCTCCACCATCAGGGCAAAAACCGGCGGCTGAGAACGGCTGAGATAATAAGTACGGTTGCCATTTGGCACATGGCCGTAGTTATCGATCAGCCAGGCAAAGTTGTCTGCCATGTGACGCAGCAGGTCATCACGGCCCGATTCCGCCAGGCCCAGCATGGTGAAGTAGGAGTCCCAGTAGTAGGTTTCGCCAAAGCGTCCGCCCGGTACCACATAGGGTTTCGGTAACGGCAGCAACGATGAGTGTGGCATATGCTGCTGCGGCATTTTGGTCAGAACCGGCCACAGGTCATCGATATGCTCATTGAGCGATTTATCCGGGTTGGAGACATAAAAACTTTCGTTTACGCCAGGCAGATAAAAGTGATCGGCGACAAAACGCGACAGGTCGAAATCACTGCTGCGTTTCTGTCGACGATAGCGCATCAGCACATCCAGCGGATCGTACTTAGGCGAACAGTCGGGGAAGGTTTTGCTGTCCTCAAAAATCCGCGACATCTGGACATGTTCAAACAGTTCCAGATAACGATCGGCAGGCGTGAGCGCATCCGGTGCCGGTAAGCCTTCAATCAGCTCCGGTTCCGGTTCAGAATCCTGCATGCGATCCAGTTTCAGTTCATGGGGATCGTATTGATACTCAACTTCCGCCCCGGCACGAACCTCTTCAAGTGCATTTTGTTGCTGGCGATGGGTATTAATAACGGCCTCCTGAGCGGTCGTGGTTGCACAAAGGAGAAATTATAGACCTCTCATCCTGGGGAACAACAATGCAGAATATCTATGAACGTAATAAAAATTGTCGATTAATCGAGGCTTTTTAATAAATTCCAGTCAATTCAACCAAATATAGCGGTATCCACAAAAAACACATTTCGGATGAATCTCTTAGCAGCATGAATAAAAAAATTTAAGCTGAAGAAAACTGGCATTTATTCACATTTTGTAAAAGAAACCGCAGCCGCAAAGGGTGCAGAAAATGGCATACGCAACGGAAATCAGGGCAGGAGTGAGAAGTGAGCGGGCAGGGTTGCCCGCTCAGAGAGAGCTGGATTAAGTGTTCGCCAGTGCTGCGCGGATCACCGCCTGCCAGCTTGTGGTCGGGCGACCGATCAGTTTGCTCAGCTGACGCGAATCATCAAACAGGCCACCTTTTTCTGCACCGGCATCAGAATCCGCCAGCATCTCCGCCAGACCCTCTGGCAGGCCAGCGCCTTTCAGCGCGGCGGCAAAGTCAGCCTGAGACAGATTGACGTAATCGACCTTCTCACCACTCTGTGCGGCAATCTCCGCAGCAAATTGCGCCAGCGTATAGCTGTCGTCGCCGGACAGCTCATAGACTTTGCCCGCCTGATCGTCACGAGTCATTACTTCAGCCGCCGCTTCAGCATAATCCTGTCGGGCAGCCGACGCGATGCGGCCTTCACCTGCCGCGCCGATAAACGCATGATGTGCCAGCGCCGGAGGAATGCTGGCGGCATAGTTCTCGGTGTACCAGCCGTTGCGAAGCAGGGCGAACGGGATGCCTGCGGCTTTCAGCAGCGCTTCAGTCGCGCGATGTTCAACACCTAAACCTAGCGGTGAGGTATCCGCATGCAGCAGACTGGTGTAGGCGATAAAGCCCACGCCTGCAGCCTTTGCAGCGTCGATGACAGCTTTATGCTGCGCTTCACGCTGGCCCACTTCACTGCCCGAGATCAGCAGCAGCTTATCCACGCCTGCAAAAGCGGCCTCCAGCGTCTCTGGCTGGCCATAATCGGCCTGGCGGACAATCACGCCCAGCGCAGCAAGATCGGCCGCTTTGGCGGGCGTACGCACAGCGGCAACAATTTCTGCCGCCGGAACTTTTTTCAGTAATGCATCGATAACGATTCGGCCCAGCTGGCCGGTGGCACCTGTAACTGCAATCATGGGATGACTCCTGTGGCTGTTGGTAAAATCCAGACTAGGGTATAAACTAATTTTTAGTAAGTACTTACAGAATTGTTAGTTTGAGGTACGCAGGTTAAATGTCTGAAAAATTGAGTGAAAAATTTAGTCGTGGTGAACTGCTTAACGTTAATTGTCCGTCGCGCGACGTACTGAAACGGGTGACCAGCCGCTGGAGCGTACTGATTCTGCTGGCCCTGCAGGGCCAGACGCTGCGCTTCAGTGCGTTGCGCCGGGCGGTCGGTGGCGTCAGTGAACGGATGCTGGCACAGAATCTGCGCTACCTGGAAGAAGATGGCTTCGTGCAGCGCATCGCTTACGATGTCGTACCGCCGCATGTGGAGTATCGTCTGACCCCGCTTGGCCGCGAAGTCAGTGAACAGGTGGTGGGGCTGGCGGACTGGCTGGAGCTGAACCTGAGCCGGATTCTGGCACAGCGTGAAAAATCTGCAGCTGAGTAAAATCCCCCGCCTGTCAGCCATCCCGTCGTGAAGGTGTGGGGATGCTGGCAGGAGATTTCTGATCTGTTCTTCTCTCCCATTTCTCTCACTGAAACCGGAATAACGTAACGGCAGCGAAAATAACCCAAGCGGTTTTTTCGCCTCTTTGCTGGTTATTAAATCATTTCATCAGGCTCTGGCCCGGAATAACCGACTGCTTCGGATGCGCTGTTAATTCAGTCCAGCTTTTTGACCCATTTTATTAACATCTCCCGTGGCGCTTAAAGGCGCCGCTCTGGCTATTTTTTGCCTGGGTGCAGGTCTGAATTAGCAAGGGTAATGCAAAAAAATAAACAAATCGGTGGTGGTACTCATTTACTGATTTAACTTGTTAAAAAATAAGATTATTTAATTTATTTGCTCTCAAATTTGACCTTTCTGAAATCAGGGTTTATAACAAAATAACGTCTGAAAACAGCCGGTTGAGGGCTTTTTTTAGTCAGGATTTGCTTTGCCGATGTGAATTTTTAAAGTGACAAATACCGTAACATTAACGACACATAAATACGCTCTGATTAACCTTTAAGCCTTATTTTTAAATAAGTAATTCCCGTTAAAAACAATGATCAAAATCAACAAAGACTGTTATAGTTTTCATTAACCCCACTGTTTCTGTTTCCTCGTCGCGAATAGTTCTAAATTTGCGGCAGGAATTTCAATAAGCGCAGAGAAGTCAGCGCATCAGGCTTAAGTTGTTAATAATAAGTAAATACATGGTGTTCTATGTGGCAAAGAGGTAAGCAATGTTCGGATTAGATGCCTTTCATCTGGCCAGGATTCAGTTCGCATTTACTGTGTCCTTCCATATTATCTTTCCCGCCATCACCATCGGTCTCGCCAGTTTCCTGGCCGTACTCGAAGGTATGTGGCTCAAAACCCGCGATCAGTCTTATCGCGATCTCTACCATTTCTGGTCCAAAATCTTTGCCGTTAACTTCGGTATGGGTGTGGTCTCAGGGCTGGTTATGGCGTATCAGTTCGGGACTAACTGGAGTGGCTTCTCGGCTTTTGCCGGGAGTATCACCGGCCCGCTGCTGACCTATGAGGTGCTGACGGCGTTCTTCCTGGAAGCGGGTTTCCTGGGCGTGATGCTGTTTGGCTGGAATCGCGTGGGGCCGGGTCTGCACTTCTTCGCCACCTGCATGGTTGCTCTGGGAACACTGATTTCGACCTTCTGGATTCTTGCCTCCAACAGCTGGATGCAGACGCCTCAGGGCTTCATCATCGAGAATGGCATTGTGGTGCCGCAGGACTGGTTGAAAATCGTCTTCAATCCCTCTTTCCCTTATCGCCTTTTCCATATGTCAGTGGCGGCGTTCCTGGCGAGTGCCTTTTTTGTGGGATCGTCAGCGGCCTGGCATTTGCTGAAAGGGAATAACAATCCTGCT
>Ga0157367_1000034_pt1 | contig 70878 bp, 72 predicted proteins | sample AttbisABBM2_FD_113142 | JGI IMG/M metagenome (GOLD analysis project Ga0157367, IMG submission 113142) | Fungus gardens microbial communities from leaf cutter ant in Botucatu, State of São Paulo, Brazil - Atta bisphaerica ABBM2 | ecosystem: Host-associated > Fungi > Mycelium > Unclassified ... | reverse complement strand
TCCCCTGAGTTCGTCGTCCCGCGACGATTCGAGCGAGGACCGGCGACGCGTCAAGGGAACAGCGCGGGGGGTGGTGCGGGATGGAGCCCAGCGACTGACACGGCCCCGCGCGCCTTGACGCGGCAGAGGCCGCAGCTACGGTCGCGGGTGATGGACGACGAACGAGGGGGACGGAGCTGCCGGCAGCGCCAGCTGCGCGACGAGACAGAATGCCGCGCGCGGCGAGCGCGCTATCCGAGCGGGGCGCCGACGGCGCGCTGCGAGGCTGGTGGGGATGGCTCGCGCCGGGGCAAGCCGCGGGACGCGGCACAGTCCCAAGAGCGGCTTCGTCCGGTCACCGGGCCGCCGCGTACGCGGCTTGCGTGACGGGCGGCGCAGCTGGCCGGCGCGTAAGGTGCGGCGGCCCGGCTGGCTCCCCCCCGCCAGCCCCTTGAACAAATGCCCGCCGAAGCGGGCCGTCATTGACCGACAACGCATGCGCGTTAGCCAAAGTACCAGATGCGGCACTGCTCGAGCGCGTCCCGCGTGAAACTCCACCGATAGTTGAATTGGAGCTCGTCATTGGCGAGGATGCGCTCGAACAGGTTGAGCATCCGCACGCACGAATTGCCGACGTGAGATTCCGCGTCGCACGACATGATCTCCGGGTCGAGGTCCTTCCAAAGCTGAGGATTGATGTTGTCCCTCACGGTACCCGGCGTTGGCGTCGATTTTTCGCTCATCATTGCCCCCCTTCAAGTGACTGCATCGGAATGAGTGCAGCGCCTCGCATCGTCTGCGCCAACCGAACGGTTGTGGTCGACGGTGGATCACCCTCACGGCGGCCGAAGCCCGTAATGGTTGCGTCGACGTTCACCGCGAAAAAGCGCACAGTCACATCACAGAGGCGCGGGTCGAGAATCCCGGCGTCGGGATAAAGCCGGTCCAACGTGCCAAACTGACGCAGAACGAGACGGCTGATATCGTTCCACGTCCTGCGCGGTGCGCATCGCCATGCGCCTAGCGCGTCGGTCACGACGGTGATGAGCAGCACTCGAATCTGCGCGCGGCGGATCGGCTCCTCTGTATATAGCGGCAACGTGTGCGGCAGCTTCACGCTGTACAAAATGGATTGGTTCATGGTCATGGCTTTGGAATGCGAGCGCCGCGTGCGACGCTCGCGAGTTCAATCACTTCAAGGCAACGCGTTGACTTCCTACAGTTCGGACCACGCAAGATCGGCCTTGGTCTCCACTGCACCGCCAAACAGGCGCTCGACCTGATAACGGATGCGCTCGCGTGCACCGTCGATGATCAGCGTGCCTCGGCCGAAATACCGGCCCAGTAACGCACGCTGTTCGTCTGCCTGCAGCTTGCCCCGCCACTTCCCGGTACATTGCCCGGTTCGGTTGACGAGAAACAGACCGATCTTTGTCGCCTGCTCGTGGGGATTCGGTTGCGCCGCGAGCACGGGTTCAGGATCACGATCGACCGGCGCAAGTTGCGCGTCGCGATAGGTCCGCTTGTAGTGGGTCGGGCCGACCGCCAGCCCCCAATCGACGGTATGCTGGATCCGCTGGCGCGCTTCTGCCGCGCTCCGCGCGACCGCCGTGTCATAGGCGCGACCGCCGCATGATTTGCGGATGTTGAAGAAGGGAATGCCCGGTCGTGATTCGAAGCGCTCCACCTCGATCTGGTAGCGACCGTGCTTGCTGCCGCCTTCCCAGCGCTCAACCAGTTGGGCCCTCATGCTGCCTCCGCCCGGCGGCCAAAGAGCATCAGCGCAATCGCCTCAAGGCGACCGGCCGCATCGAGAACGGATGCCCCATCCTCGGAGCGGACCGTGATGTAGTTGGATGCGTTCCGTGGGCGTCCCGCCGCATCACGCGCGACGTGCACGATGCCCACTCCTGCCGCGTGCATTCCCCGTCTCATGTACTCGGCAAACGTCGCGGCCTCGCCGAGCGCCTTGTCCGTCTTGCGCATGTGCTGACGTATACGCTCCATCTTGCGCACTGCCGCGCGAAGCTCGTCCAGATCAGGCTCGACGCTGTTCAACACGACACGATGACCGAAGGCCGCTGCATGGTCTCGATTCACGAACGCACGCAGTTCGATCGTGCCAGCAAACTCATAGCCGGTCGCGCCGACGACAGCGCGCTGGATTTCGGCTACCAGTTCGGTGACACCGTGATCCTGCTCGACATACAGCAGGGCGTGCAATTTCAGTTTCGTGTCGCGTCTTGTCATGGCGTGGCTCCATAGGTTTGTGCTGACCGGGCCCCAAGATTCGGAGCCCTTCGTAGGGGTTTCCTTTCGGCGGGCGCTGAACCGGGTTGCAGCGTTGCCGCCGTTCCCCTGAGTTCATCGCCCTGCGACCCAAGGAGCCGGAGAAGGCTGGACGTCAAGGAGGTAAGTGCGGGGTGGTGCGGGATGGAGCGCAGCGACTGACACGGCCCCGCACGCCTTGACGGACAACCGCCGACGGCTACGGTCGCGGCAGTGGGCGATGACGGGGAGCGGCGCGTAACGCCGTAAATGCGATCGCGCGAAAGGCCCGCGCGGGTAGCGCCCCTTCGCGCAGCGAAGCGGAGCGACTGGATTGGGCGGCCCGCGCCGGGCGAAGCCCTGGAGCGGTCTCCGCATATCTACCGGGACGGGAAAGATGCAAGCGGCGTGAACGGCAAAGCCGTGGCGCGCAGCTTGCCCCGTCCCGGCTGGATGCGTGCAGCGATCCCGCCGGAGCGGGTCTGATCGTTATGACCGTGCAGCCAGGAAGCGCGACACCTGCAGCCGGCTGCGCAGGGTCACATGCGTGAACTCGGTCCAGCGCTTCCCGCCACACAGACACATCACCGGGTCTGCGACCGTGACGTGGGGTACATTTCCGCTGACGTTATCGTCGACGACCGCATATCCGGCCGCGATCAGTTCGCATACGTCCTGCTGCGTTATAGCGTTGCTCATCATGGGCTCCTGCGTGATTTCGTCATGCGCGCCCGCCCGTGCGGGCGCGCCGTTTTCAGTGACGGGTTACTCGGCGCGCTGCGCGATCAGTTCGTACAGGTCCTGCCCGTTGAGACTGATTGACCGAGTGCCCGTGAACAGCGATTGCGACTTCCCGATCACTTCGCACTGCGCGATCTGGGCAAGCGCGACGAAATCATCGTGGCTGAGCGATGCGTCGGCAGATTCGATGTCGACCACACCCTTCGGCGACTCGCCGTGGCTCCACGGGGTCAGACGGACGTCGATCGTCGCAATCCGTGTCGCGCCGCGATGCACGCCGGCGCCGGCGACGGTGTACTGCAGTTGACTCATCTGCTCGCGAAGTTGCGCGCTGGTTACCGGCGTCACGGATGCACGTCGCGCGTCGACGAGATAGCAGTCGAGCTCATGGGTCAGGTCGAGGGCGGCAGCCAACTCCTCGTGCATCTTCGGGTGCCGGCCTAGCTGGACAAGATGGGTGCCACTCCGGCGCACGACCCATCCATACGTCCCGCTCGCGAAGGTGCGCTCGAGGTACGCGCGGTCGTGCGTGAAGAAATCCTGGCGATAGTGCGCGAGCCGACTGTCCGGGAGGTCGATGAAGCGGCTCATCGCCGCAAACACGCGATCGACGCGCGCGACAACGGCCGACTTCCGGCGTGCCATGTCGATGGCGCCGTCGGCGATAGACGCGGGCGAGAGGTCCAGTTCAGATTCCATGTGAGTCTCCATGGGAGGGAAAGAGGAACAGCTGTTCGGCCGTGGGCTCGGCAAGATCTGTCGACAGCACGTCCACCACCCAGTCCGGCCTTTCGCGCGCATCGGCCCACGCCTCGGCAAAGGTGGTGAGACAGACGCGACAGCACTGGCGTCGATACGACGGCGAGTCCACCGGGGCATAGACGGCGTGATGAGCCTTGCCGTCACCGCGCGGCGCGCCGCAAAGCGTCGTCCCGGCCAGCGGTCCGGTGTACGTCAAGTGGATGGGCGGCACTGACGCGTCGGGGGTGATGCTTTCCGGTGCAGCCTGGTCCACCTGATAGCGTTCGTATCCGGACTGCTCCGCCTCCTTCCGCGTGGGGAACGCGATCCCGGGTACGTGCACGTGGGTGTAGAAAAACTCGCCGACTGCATTGCGCTGGTTGGTCGTCAGGCGGTGGCTGGCCGCGTGCGTCGCCCGCTGCTCGGTGGCATAGCGCTGAAATGCACGTACGGCCGGGAATTGCTTGCGGTACTGGTTGAAGTCCATCCTGTACTCCTGTCGGATTTGCTGACCGGGCCCCTAGATTCCGAGTCCCGGCGTAGAGTGGTTCTGCCGAGTTGGCGGGCTGCGCTTCGCAGCTGCCGCCGTTCCCCTGAGTTCGTCGTCCCGCGACGATTCGAGCGAGGACCGGCGACGCGTCAAGGCAACAGCGCGAGGTGGGTGCGGGATGGAGCGCAGCGACTGACACGGCCCCGCGCGCCTTGACGCGGCAAAGGCCGCAGCTACGGTCGCGGGAGTGGACGGCGAACGAGGGGGACGGAGCTGCCGGCAGTGCCAGCTCTCACGCGAGGCAGAACGCCGCGCGGCGAGCGCCTACTCGCGCAGCAAGCGACAGCGCAGCGAAGCGACACTTCTTCTCGGTGCCACGGCGGGCGAGCATCACGCGCCCGGCGGCAGGTAGGGACACCGGGCGCATTCCGCCCGGCTGGATTGTCGCCCTGCCCTGCAGTCTCGGCATCGGGAGACTGCAGGTACAGCGTCGGACAGTGCGTCTATCGGCCGCCGACGTCTATTGCCGCGACGCGCTGCTCCCACTGTTCGGCAATCGCCGCTGCGTTCTGAGTCCCGGAGATCGCGGCATCGAATCGTCGCAAGCGGAAGGTCCGAAACAGCAGCATGGGGCTGTCGGCATCGAGATGTCCCGCCCGCTCGAGGTCGTCATGGAGCGCACCGACTGCATGATGAAGCGGCATCAGCGTGCCGCGTACACGCAGTTCGGCCAGCAGCGTCGGGGTATCGATTGCGCGCAACGGGGTCGGCCGCAGCGCAACCGGCGTACCACTCGCCTCATCCATCAATCGGCAAGCCTGCGGGAATTTCTCTCGCATCGCCGGATATTCGGCCAGTGCCGCAGCGCTCGGCAACGCCCGATCGGTCAGAAAATCGGGCGCGTCACCCGAATGCGCGTACAGCGCGTTGTTGACCTCGCTCCGGTGCGCCTGCATCAGACCCGCAATGCCGGTGTCGTCGACAAATCTGAGACTGGCGCCGAGGAAGAACACCTCTGCCGCCCGGCCGTGATTCTTCAGGGGCACAATGTGCGCGTGCTCGCAGAACTGAAAGAACGTGAGTTGCTGCGGCTCCAGCTCGTCGCGGGTCCGGTTGGTGGCTGAGCGCGTCTGAACGGGCAACGGGTGACCGCCGTCGATCGCGTTGGCGTGGCCGCCCGTCACGTTCGGTTCGATGTCGAGTTTGGCTGCTGCTTTCATGGATGGCTCCGGTGATGTTGAGCTGACCGGGCTCCTAGATTCCGAGTCCCGGCGTGATGGGTTCTGGTGAGTCGGCGGGCTGCGCTTCGCAGCTGCCGCCGTTCCCCTGAGTTCGTCGTCCCGCGACGATTCGAGCGAGGACCGGCGACGCGTCAAGGAAAGAGCGCGGGGTGGGTGCGGGATGGAGCGCAGCGACTGACACGGCCCCGCGCGCCTTGACGCGGCAGAGGCCGCAGCTACGGTCGCGGGAAATGGACGACGAACCAGGGGGACGGAGCTATCGGCAGCGCCAGCTCGCACGCGAGGCAGAACGCCGCGCGGCGAGCGCATATCCGAGCTGCGGCACGCAGCGAGGCTCGACAGGGGCACCGTGCCCCAGGGCGAAGCCGCAGTGCGGCGAAGCCCGAAGAGCGGTCAATTTGAATCTTCGGGGCGAGCCATCGCCGCGGCGCGCCCGCCGACCAGGCGGTCGCGCACGCGCGATACGACGCCCCGACTGGACAACGCGGAGTTGCGAAGGGCGATTCGCTCGCGGGAGGCTAGCTGCGAACAAGCTCGCACAGGGACAGCCCATCGCTCGCCAGTTGTGCGGCCCCGAGCGAATCATGTGCGGCCGAAAACATGTCGACCTGGCGGGAGGCCGCATCGAGCGGTGGAAGCGACAACGCATACCGGCTCGCACTCGTGCCATCGATGCTGTTGGCACCTGCAGCGCTACAGATCCGGATGCGCCGAACCGAATTGACTCGGCCGACATGCAGATAGCAATTGCGCCGGCGCGCGACGGATCCCCATGCCCCCGCGGTGGCCTCCTTCCACTGCGTCGAGCCGCCAACAAAGATCCCGACCACCGGCGACAGGACCTCGCGCACGTCGTCGATCTCCATGCCGTCCTGAACCGCGATCAGCAGTTGCCGAGGAAAGCCCCGAAGCCGCTCGAGCCAGGTCAACGAATAGTCGAGCGAGCGCAAACCACCGGCCACAATGTCGGGAAGCACGATCCAGTCCGCGCCCTCGCCGACCTTCTCCAGCGCCCGCAGGAATGCGTTCTCGTCAAACGCCTGTCCCTGTTGGTACGCGGTCCATGCGCCGTTGTCGAGCGCATACGGCATGCCTTCGGTACGCAGCACGCCGGCAGCGGAGACCAGCAGGCGCCAGCCTGCCGCGCGCAACGCGTCGAGATTGCGCCGTGTGCCAGTTCGGCTCGCATAGCCGACCAACGGTCCGCGGTGCATGACGAGCCGTTCGTCAATCGAGAGATCGTCGTCGGCCGATCCGTCCACACAGTAATACTCAGCATAGGCCAACATGCTTTGCGCCCAGCCCAGTTGTTCGCCACTGGCGTATCGGCGCGCCCAGATGGGCATCGCGGAATCACTCACGCGTGAGGTATTCTGGTTGGCCATGTCGGATCCGTCGTGATCGCTGTTGTGCATCGTTGATGTCTCTTTTTGGTTGGCCGGTCAAGCTGCGAAGGGAAGCTCGACCTGCGCGCCCGCTGTCGTCGCCTTATGCGACCAGGCAGCCCGGGCCGACGCCGGCAGCGAGCCATATCGCACGGCCTGACGGAGGAGCGTCTCGAGGTCGTATTCGAGATTCAGGCCCAGGCGATCCTTGAAATCCGTACGGCGGGCGATGTCGTCGTGTTCACGCTGTTGCCCGTGCGAAAGAGTCAGCACGCCGTAGCTGAGATACCAGCGGTAGCCGGCGGTGATGCCGCCTGGGAAAAAGCGCCGATCATGCATCTCGAGCAGACGATCGAGTTCGAACTCGAGGATCAGCTCGGCCGACTCCTCGTCGACTTCGAAGCGTTGGCCGGTCGTCACCTCCCACGTGCTGCGTCCGTCCTCGTAATGCAGGATCTTCGGCGCGCAGGGTGAGTCTCCCGTGAGTGCCTCGAACAGCGGATCCCGAAATCCGGTCCACTGGTCGGCGGAGTCGTCCCAGTCGTTCCCGACGTGCAGAAACATCGGCTCGGGCATGCTCTTCGGCGGCAGTCCAATGAGATCCGGGACCTCGTAGCTCATGCCGCGCAGATAGATGTCGCGGTAGTCGGCCCAGATCGCGAACGGCGCAGCAAGGCCCTGGAGCGACTGCATCGCGTCGACGGCAATCATGGTCGTCAGCGGCAGCGTCTGGAATTTCGGCTTCGTTCCGGTCCGCCTCGCGCGAAGCAGCTCGTCACGATCGATCGTCATCATGTATCGCACGAGCTCGCGGACGGTGGCTGCGCTGAAGGTATCGGGTTCGATGCACACATAGCCTGCGTGGATCGTGCGGCCCACCCAGTTGCGTCGGGTCCAGTCGTAACGGATGGCGCGGATGAACTTGTTGAGCCGGTTGAGGCCGCGCGCGTAGGCGTACCGCTCCTCGTCAAAGTTGATCATCTCTTCGAGCGAGCGGTCTTCGGCCTGCTGGCATGTCCAACAGCCGGTCCGCGCGTCGCAATGACCACGACGCTTACGCTTGCCAGCCGTTGCCTCTTCGAAGCTCAGGTCCGACACGATCGCGCAGCTGCTGTTACCAGCGTGCGCGTAGATCCGGGACGTCTCGCGAAAGTCCGTGTAGGTCGTGCGCAGCTCGGAAGTCACCTCACCGATGAATTCCCAAACATCCTCAGTCGAAAATTCGGCGATCGGGCATAGCGTCAAGTCGCCCTCGTCGTTGCGCGTGGGCACATCTGCGCGGTCGCCGCGCGACTGCATTCCGGCCTTTCTCTTCGCACTTTCTGTGAACCTGCTGCCCAAGCACACGACCGGCTCGGCGTACCCTCGCTGCTTTGCCGCACGGGCAAGCCGGTTTCGGAATACACGCGACGGCTCAATTTTCAGTGATACTGAGCAATCTGAATTGGTTCCTGCGTAGCTCGGTAGCGCTCGGCCACTCAGTATCGTTACCTGCCAGGACGTCGCCAGTGACGGCGCGACAGTCTGTACATGTACGGAGAACCCGTTGGCTTCGCCGTAGGCGTGCATCTTGGCCAACTCGCGTTGCGCATGCTCGACCATCTCCGGCGACTCGACACCCGTATCCGCGGTGACCACGCAGACGAGTGGATTTCCGCCCGCGGCCGCGTGCTGCCGCGCGGCTTCCAACGTTAACGCCGCGACGACACCGCTGTCCTTGCCTGCGCTGAATTGGCAAATCGCGACGCGGTTATCCTCGAAGAGCTTGCGCAGCGCGGTGACAGCGTGTTCCACGCGCTGCGCCAGTGTCGGGCGCACCTCTTGAAGGGAAAACAGTTCGATCGTCTGCATGGTTGCTCCATCCGCGTGTCGTTGAGTCCGCCGGGCCCCTAGATTCCGAGTCCCGGCGTAGAGTGGTTCTGCCGAGTTGGCGGGCTACGCTTCGCAGCTGCCGCCGTTCCCCTGAGTTCGTCGTCCCGCGACAATTCGAGCGAGGACCGGCGACGCGTCAAGGAAACAGCGCGGGGTGGGTGCGGGATGGAGCGCAGCGACTGACACGGCCCCGCGCGCCTTGACGCGGCAGAGGCCGCAGCTACGGTCGCGGGTGTGGACGACGAACGAGGGGGACGGAGCTGTCGGCAGCGCAAGCCCGCACGCGAGGCAGAACGCCGCGCGGCGAGCGCCTACTCGCGCAGCAAGCGATAGCGCAGCGAAGCGACACTTCTCTGGGGTGGGACGCGCAGGACGAAAGGACTGCGCGTTGCATGGGCACCGGTGCGCGGTACGGTGGGACTGGCTGGCCAGTCCACCGCGCGACGGCAGATCAGGAGGGCAGAACCGGCATCAGAAACGTGCGGCGATCTTCGGTTCGATAAGGCGGTACAGCTCGGCCGATTGTTCTGTTGTCAAGCCGGTGACAAGTGCATAGTCGATGCACCGACTCGCGAGATACTTCAGCTTGAGCTCGAGCGTGGCCAATGCGAAAAGGCTACAGACCATGTCCGGGTGCACGATAGACGCGAGTACGTCGAGAAGCGGGCTGGTTGCCTCGCTAAGGTCAGTGTCCAGGACGGCGATCGCGTCTGAAATGGGCGAGGGAAGGAACAAGGTCATGTGCCGGCGTAAAAGTAGACGGCAAGTATACTGGCCTCGCGTCGAACACACCACGTGGTGAATCCGGACCCGACAAAATATAGATCATCAAGCATACTGATTTAAATTTTAACCAACCATTGCACAGAGTTTGATTGTACGGTCTAATAGCTTCTCTCTGGAAACCAGAGCTCACAGTTGTTCTTCCCCAAAAGGCAGTCGAAGGCCCGCGCAAGCGGGCTTTTGGCTTTCTGGCGTCCGAATCGGCTTACCGGCGCTGCCGCTCAGTTCTCTGCGCGACCCGGTGATGACGGCCGCCAGCGCCCGAATCGCTTCTCCTGGACCTGAACGACCGTTCGCTGCGGTCCTCGATGGGACTGCAGCTGCGCCAGCGCAAACCAAGTATCGGGCGGCCGCGCTATCCGTCGACAACGAACCGCATTCGCTCCAGCTCGACCTACACAATGGATGCCGGGACCCTGCCGATTTGAGCTCTAGCCCGGGCCGGGGCAGCCCTCGCCCCTCACCGTCGTCCGCGAGCGCCTCCTGCGCCCTCTCCGCGTGCCGCAGACACCAATTCCAACCGAGAATCCCTCTTCCCTGCAAAACAGGGGTAGACGGTGATCGGCCGGGAACGGGATACGGCAATTGGCGAGCACACGAGCGCGTTGATTTACGGGGCGGTGTACCGCCCCGTAAATCTTTTACGCGCACTTAGGGTCCGGCGTGCTGTTGGCACGACGGATCCTTAGTGCCTGCCGCATGACGAGCGTGGTGAACGATTGGTGTCCTCGTCACCCTGCCCCATGGGGGCCACGATAATGCCTTTCGGGGGGTGGGGCCGGGTGGGTGGGGCCGGCTTTAGCCGGCGAACCCGGCCGGGGGGCTCCTTGGAGCCCCCCTCACTGAGGGTGGGGCCGTCCCTATTCGCAGTTAAAACACAGTTAAAAAAATCGGTTAACCGCGCGCGCGTTTACGCGCCGGCAAACGGCCGCTGCCCAAGGCCTCCAGCTCGATCAGGTGGTCCAATCGACACTGGCACGGTGGCGCAAAAGACGCACACAAGGGGGTGTGATAGACGCGCAAGGTGGTCCGATAGACGCTCGGGCTCCGGAGTTATCCACAAATCGTCCGCTGGTGGTGCGAAAGACACAGCCCAGCACACTCGCGGGTATCTCGCTTCCCGAAGGTGGAAAGCACAGCGAATCCTTCGATTGCTTTAGCCCGCAAGCGCTCGAAACCGATTCCCGTCTTCGGTCGATGGTCCGATAGACACGTTAATGGGTGGTGAGATAGACACTTTCACGAGGAAAACTTCGGAACCGTTGGTGGTGCGATCGACGCGGTCGAATGGTGGCGCGAAAGACGCGGTGCGCCGGCTTCCGTCACGCCGGGCACTCCCCGACCACGGTGGTGCGATAGACACGCGGAGCAACCAGTGTGGAACGGTTATCGCTCTGCTAAATCGCCACCTGTGAGCGGTCTCTACACCTGCGGTGTCGCGCGAGGAACGCCAGACCTCGCCACATGCTATGAGGTTCAGCTACCATCTCGCGTTTCTAAAATAGATTTATCAGCAAGTCACCTTGACCATCGAACTCAAGAATCTGCAGGCGCAGTTACGCGACCTGAATCAGCAACTTGCCGACGCAAAGCGCGACGAGAAACGAGCGGCATTGGAAGCCATTCACGAACAGGTTGTGCTTTATGGTGTCACTGAAGATGAATTGCTGTGCGCGGCAGGCTTCCGGAAGGCGCGCAAACGGCGAGCGCCAGCGAAATACTACGACCCATCCTCCGGCAAGCAATGGTCGGGATTCGGGCCGCGGCCGAAGTGGCTTGAAGGCAAGAACCTCGACGACTACCTGGTCGAACGGGCCGCAAAGCCGTGGTGGCCCGGAGAGGAAGCCTGACAGGTCGGCCTTGCGAAGATTGCGTCGGTAGTACATTCAGGGGTCGGGGCGGCCCATACGGCAGCGTTCGTTCTGCCCGCGCCCACAACTTGCGGTACCCTGTCCCGGAACGGTTGTTCATGGGGGACAGCGATGTGCTATTCCGCAAAGATCCAAGCCAACTACCGGGAGTACGTGCGCCTCTACGGCGCGGACATGGACGTCGAAACGTTCAGTCGACTGTACTTCGTACGCGCCGCGGGCGGCGACATCAAGCTCCCCAAGGCGGTTGACGCTGCATTCCTGGATTCGCCCGGTATCGCCGACATCACGCGCGCAATTACCGAATTTCGAGCTCGTCGAACGCGCGAGCTTGAGGCCGATCTCTTTGGGCTGCGTGCGCGGCTCGCGGCCGCCGAGCGGAAGCTGGCGCAGAAGGTCACCAAGACCGCCAGCGAGGACGCCCGGATTGCCACCGACAAGATCGACTCCGCGTTGCGCGCGCTCGACGATCTCCGCCGGCAGGATTCGCAGGAGCGCGACTTCCGGATCTTTCCAGGTTGGTATGCCCCCGTCTTGATCGAACTGGATGGCAAGCGCCTGGTGGTGCCGATGCGCTATCGATGCCGCCTGCCGGGATGGTCCGAGGCCGACGAGCGGGTGAAGCCGGGAACATACAATGCCCGCGTAGACTCGCTTTCGACCGCTTGGCGCAAGGTCTTCGGCTTTACGCACGGCATCGTGCTCGTCGACGCCTTTTTCGAGAACGTCAAGCGCGACGGTCAGAACGTCGTGCTGCGCTTTGACCCGGCGCCCGCACAACACATGCAGATTGCCTGCCTGTGGACGCGCACCGCGGTCCCTGGCTCGGACGATCTCTGGTCGTTCGCCGCGATCACCGACGATCCGCCCCCCGAAATCGCGGCCGCCGGCCACGATCGCTGCATCGTCCCGATCAAGTCCTCAAACGTCGACGCCTGGCTCGCGCCGGATCCGTCGCGCCGCAACGCACTGCGTGAGATCCTCGCCGATCGCGAACGCCCCTACTACGCGCACCAGCTAGCGGCGTAATTCGCGAGGGTGACGGCCGGGTTGTCGAAATTTGTCGGATTCGCCTAGAATACCTGTACATATATACAGTATTTCATGTGACGAATCCCCATGTGTTCCGCCCTCGCTCACCCCGAGACAATCCACCCTAATTTGTGGAAGGCGTCTCAACTGGCGCGCTCGAGTATACGCGGCGTCGACACCGGCCATCCGGACCTGACGGCCGAGCTACCCGGCGGTGGCTGGCCTACCGGCGCGCTGGTCGAGCTGCTCGCACAGCAGCCGGGCATCGGCGAGCTTCGGCTGCTCGCGCCCGTACTCGCGCGCGCGGCAGGCAAGCCGGTCGTGCTGATCCAGCCGCCGCATGCGCTGCAGCCGCTTGCGCTGGCGTATTGGGGCGTCGATCCGTCCGGCTTCATTATGCTGCCGACGTCACGGGCGGCCGATGCGCTTTGGGCCGCTGAGCAAGCGCTGCGCGCCGGAACATGCGCTGCAGTACTGCTGTGGCAATCGGCCGTGCGCACCGACGCCCTGCGTCGCCTGAACCTAGCTGCGCAGAGCGGAGCCGCGCTGTTCTTCCTGTTTCGCCCCGCAGTCGCCGCGCGCGACGCTTCGCCGGCGCCACTGCGGCTTGCGCTGACGCCGAGGCGCGACGGCGTCGACGTCACGTTCGTGAAGCGCCGCGGACCGGCACGCGATACGCCGTTGTTCGTTGCGCTCTCCCCTTCGCCGATATTGTTGAACCGTCATGCAAGCCTGGATCGGCGTCTCGCTATCTCACCTCCTTCTAGAAACGTTCCGGCCACGATCGCCGGCGCCATCGCCTGACGATGCGCACGGCCTCGTTGTGCTCGAGCGTGATCGCGTCGTCGCGATGGACCGCGCCGCGCGTACGCTGGGGGTGGTCATCGGTATGCGTCGCGGGGGCGTGCTGTCGCTCGCACCAGACGCGCAGATCTGCGAGCGTGACGTCGCGCGCGAACGCGCGCTCGTGCTCGGCTTCGCCTACGCGCTGCTGCAATTCACGCCATGCGTCGTCGACGCCGACGAAGCTGTCGTGCTACTCGACGTGACGGCCAGTTTGCGGCTGTTCCGCGGGATCCGCGCGCTACGCGCGCGTGTGCGAGATCTTGCCGCGTCGTTCGGCGTCTCGGCAGCCGTGTCGGTCGCGTCTACCGGTTCGGCCGCATGGGTACTCGCCCGTGGACTGCGCGGCGGACTCGGTCTGTCCGCCCGATCGCTGCAGCGCGCGCTTGCGCGCGTGTCGCTCACTGTGGCGCCGCCGGCACGCGCGTATGCCGAGTGGTTCGATGAACTCGGCTGCTCCACGCTCGCGGACCTGCAGCGTCTACCGCGCGCCGGTCTCAAGAAGCGTTGCGGTACGCAGCTACTCGACTGGCTCGACCAGGTCGCCGGCATCGCGCCGGCCGCCTACGAGTGGCTGCAGATGCCACCGTCCTTCGACGCGCGCGTCGAACTGATGGATCGTGTCGAGCACACGGAGGCACTGCTGTTCGTCGCGCGGCGACTCATCCTGCAGCTGACCGGTTGGCTCACCGCGAAACAGCTGGACGTCGCGGGGTTCGCGCTGCGGCTCGAGCACGAGCGCGGACGTGACGCGATCGCGCCGACCGAGATCGAGATCGCGCTGGGCGCACCGACGCGGTTCGAGGAGCACCTGACGCGACTCGTCAGAGAGCGCCTCGCACACGTCGAGTTGGCCGCACCCGTGATCGCAGTGCGTCTCATCGCGCACCGTGTGCAGGAAGCGGCCGCGCCAAGCGACTCGCTATTTCCAGAGCCCGGTGGCACGCCGCAGCAGCATGCGCGGCTGCTCGAACTGCTGACCGCGCGCCTTGGCGCTGAGAACGTGCGCGTACCGGCTCCCATAGCCGACTACCGTCCCGAGGCGGCCGCCCGATGGGTGCCACTGCGCGACGCGCCGAAGACCTTGCCATTGCCGGCGGACCTACCGCGCCCCGCATGGCTGCTCAACAAACCCGTCCCGCTGTTGACACGCCAGCACCGACCGTTCTACGGCTCGCCGTTACGCATGGTTTCACCCGGCGAGCGCATCGAGGGCGGCTGGCAGGACGGCCGCATCGTCACGCGTGACTACTTCGTGGCGGAAGATGAAGCCGGCGTGTGCTATTGGATTTTCAAGGAACGGCCTTCGGCCAGCGACGAGCACGAGTCACGCTACTACCTGCACGGCCTGTTCGGATGACGACGGCCTATGAGTACGCCCTACAGCACCCTGCCCGCCTACGCAGAATTGCAGGCTGCGACCGATTTTTCATTCCTGCACGGCGCATCCCGCGCCGAAGAATATGTCGCGCGTGCGGCTCAGCTCGGCTACAGCGCGATCGCGATCACCGACGAGTGCTCGCTCGCTGGAGTCGTGCGCGCACATGTGGAGGCGAAGGCAGCCGGCCTGCCGCTGATCATCGGCTCGCACTTCCGGCTCACCGCGGCCGACGGCTCGCCGGCGATTGCGTTCACCGCGTTGGCGATGAACCGCGACGGCTACGGCAATCTGTGCGAACTCATCTCGCTCGGTCGGATGCGCAGCAAGAAGGGCACATACCGGCTGGCACCGCTCGACCTCGAGCATCCAGAAGCGCCCTATACGCACTTGCGCAGCCTGCCCGACACCATCGCGATCCTTTCACCCGATTTCCCGGCCAACGAGCAGCGCCTCGGCGCGCAGGTTGAATGGTTCGCTCGCGTGTTCGGCGATCGCGCGTGGATCGCGCTGACGCTGCACGCGCGCGCGATGGACGACATCCACCGCGGTGTCGTCGAGCGCGTTGCCGCGCGCCACGGCGTACCCGTGGTAGCGACCAGCTGGCCGTTGATGCATGTCCGTTCGCGCAAGCCACTGCAGGACGTACTGACGGCGATCCGGCTCGGCCGGCCGGTCACCGAGTGCGGCTACGACCTGGCACCGAACGCCGAGCGCCACCTGCGATCGCGCCTGCGCCTTGCAAACCTCTATCCGGCCGGTGCGCTCGAGGAAACCGTGCGTGTCGCGCAGCGCTGCACTTTCTCGCTCGACGACCTGAAATACGAATACCCTGACGAGGTGGTGCCGGCCGGCTATGACGCTGCGACCTATCTGCGCGAGCAGACGTACATCGGCGCGCACCGGCGCTTTCCCGCCGGCATTCCGGTCGACGTGCAGTCGCAGATCGAACATGAGCTGCAGCTGATCGTCGAACTGCACTACGAGCCGTATTTCCTGACGGTCTACGACCTCGTGCAGTTCGCGCGCGGGCGCAACATGCTATGTCAGGGGCGGGGCTCGGCGGCCAATTCGGCTGTGTGCTATTGCCTCGGGATCACCGAAGTGGACCCCTCACGCTCGAATTTGCTGTTTGAGCGCTTCGTGAGCCGTGAGCGCAATGAGCCGCCCGATATCGACCTCGATACCCCCAACGCGCGCAGAGAAGAAATTTTTCAATACATCTATGCCAAGTACGGCCGCGATCGCGCGGCGCTGGCCGCTGCAGTCACGACGTACCGGCCACGCAGCGCGTTGCGTGAGGCCGGCAAGGCGCTCGGCGTCGACCCGGTAATCGTCGACAAAGTGTCAAAAACCCATCACTACTTCGACTCACGCGACGATCTGCTGCTACGCTTTGCCGAGGCGGGCCTCGATCCGGATGTGGCGCTCAACCAGCAATGGGCCGCGTTCGCCGCGCAGCTGCTTGGCTATCCGCGGCATCTGTCACAGCACTCGGGCGGCTTCGTGATCAGCCGCGGCAAACTCACGCGGCTCGTGCCCGTCGAAAACGCGGCAATGGAAGAGCGCACGGTGATTCAATGGGACAAGGACGATCTGGACGCCGTCGGCTTGATGAAGGTCGACGTGCTCGCGCTCGGCATGCTGTCGGCGTTGCAACGCGCGCTCGCCTTGATCTCGGAAAAGCGCGGCGAGCCGTTCGAGTTGCAGGACATACCGCCAGAGGATCCGGCCACCTACGACATGTTGTGCGACGGGGACAGCATGGGTGTGTTCCAGGTCGAGTCGCGCGCGCAAATGTCGATGCTGCCACGGCTGCGGCCGCGGTGCTTCTACGACCTGGTGATCGAAGTGGCGATCGTGCGGCCGGGTCCGGTGCAGGGCGGCATGGTGCATCCGTTCCTGCGTCGCCGGCAGGGACTGGAGCCCGTGACGTTCCCGTCCGAAGGGATGGAGAAGGCACTGAAGCGCACCCTCGGTGTGCCGATCTTCCAGGAGCAGGTGATGCAGGTCGCGATGTTGGCGGCCGGGTTCTCCGCCGGCGAGGCCGACCAATTGCGCCGCGCGATGGCGGCCTGGAAACGCAAGGGCGGCCTCGAGCCCTACCATGATCGTCTCGTGAGCGGTATGCTCGCGCGCGGCTACGATCGTGAATTCGCGGAATCGATTTTCGCGCAGATCAAGGGCTTCGGCGAGTACGGGTTTCCGGAGAGCCACGCGGCCAGCTTTGCGCTACTCGTCTATGCGAGCGCGTGGCTGCGCCGCCATGAGCCGGCCGTCTTCTTGGCCGCTTTGCTCAACAGCCAGCCGATGGGCTTCTACTCGCCGTCGCAGCTGCTGCAGGATGCTCGGCGCCGCGGCGTCCAGGTGCGGCCGATCGACGTGACCGTGAGCACGTGGGATTGCGCGCTCGAGGGCGAGACGACGTCGGCGCCCGTGCGACTCGGCTTCTCGCTGCTGCGCGGCATGCGCGAGGACGCGGCGGCCCGAATCGAGCTCGCGCGCGCAGCGCGGCCCTTCGTCGATGTCACGGATCTCGCCCGCCGGGCGCAGCTGGATCGTCATGACCTGCAGGTACTCGCACGCTCGAACGCGCTGCGTACGCTCGCCGGCGGCAACCGGCGCGACGCGCTGTGGCTCGCGGCTGCCGCGGTACCGGATCGGGATCTGCTGCGCGGCACCGAGCGCGACGATGCCACACCGGCGCTGCCGCCGGCGACCGAAGGCAAAGACATCATCACAGACTACCGCGCGATGGGCTTCACGCTCGGCCGGCATCCGCTCGCGCTGCTGCGCGATCGACTCGACATGGACCGCCTGCAGAGCGCAGAGCAGCTGGCGACGCTGCGCAACGGACAGTTCGCGCGCGCCTGCGGACTCGTCACGGTTCGCCAACGCCCGGGCACGGCGAACGGCGTGCTGTTTATGACGCTCGAGGACGAGACCGGCCAGATCAATGTCATCGTGTGGCCCGACCTGCTCGAGCAGTTTCGCAAGGAAGCGCTCGGGGCGGCACTGCTCACCGTGTACGGTGTCTGGCAGGTAGAGGGGAAAGTGCGGCACCTGATCGCGCGCAAGCTCGTCGACCGGACCGAGCTGCTCGGTGCGCTGCCGACGGCCGCGCGGGAGTTCTGCTGAGCTATGCCGCCGGGATCAGCTCGTACTGCGCGTCGACCTGCGAACCGGAGTCCCAGCGGCGCAGCGCGTAGTACCACTTCAGGAGTTTTCTGGAAAGCAGTTCGCGGTGGATGCTGGCGATGAGTTGCTCGTCTTGCCGGCGGTTATCGCGATCGCATCGGAAGAACACGACCATTGCCTTTTCGTCATCGAGGGCGATATGGAATTCCGGCAGCTTGTCCGCCTTCATCGCATCGACAAGATCGCGTCGAAAGTATTTGAGCGCTTGCGCGGAGCCCGACTTTTCGTAGAGCTTGCCCAGACCGATCTTGAACCAGAGCTTCTCGCCGCAGTGCTTCTTGGCCACATCGTACAAGCGGCGTTCGAGACCCTGACCAAGACCAAAGTAGCCGGGATGGAGGGTAAGAATCCGCCGGTTCAGCAGCGAATCGAACGTCCACGTGGACAGGACCAGCTCAACCTCCAGCGCCCCTTTTTTGTTGCCCGTGTAGGTGATCACCGTGTACTCCTCGATCAACCCATACCCTTGCAACGTGGGGTGAATCCCCACCGCGTTGGCCCCGGGCCGCGACGTGTCGAAGTTGGTTTCGATAATCGTACCCTTCAGACGCCGGCAGCTATCGACAATACGTTCGTACGACGCACCACCCGTGCTGCGACGCGTGTACTTCAGGAAGTCTCGGACCTTGAAGCGAATGCGGCGTGACACCGGCAAATCGGCGTCGGCGGCCTTGCAGATCAGCGTCGCCGCGTAGACCAGCAGATCCTTGTCGAAGATATTGGCGGCGCCGACGACACTCGGAATGATTCTGACGAGCTGCTCGCCATTGCGGTAGTCCCGCACCCGCGTGTCCTTGCCCTTTTGCAGGGAGAAGAGAGGGAATTCAAGGGAGTGAAGGTCTTCGCGCGGCTTCCAGGTCGGATTCAGCTGCTCGCCGAAGAATAGTTCGAGTTGTTCGGGGTCGAACTCGCCCTCCTCAGTCAGCGATACGTTGTCGCTCCGCTCCGAATCGTGTCGCAGGTCGATACCCTTGCCAAGATCCGGCACAAGTCGCGCCGGACTGGGCCTACGCCCCGGATCTGGCCGTCTCGTTGAGTAACTGGTTGTTGGTTCGACTGTACTCATTCTCTCCTGCGATCCCCGTATTTCACTCCAGCTTGCTCGTCTGCGTCCCCAAGGTCTTGACGAGAGCCGATAGAGCCGACTGCACTTTATTTGTGTCTTTCGAACGCCGAGCCGTTGCCAGAAATAGTTCAAGTGGTTCAATGATCGTGCTCGGCACCTCGAAGCCGTGCTTCAACCATAGAACGACGTCTCCCTCCGACAGATTCGATGCGAGCAGCCCCTCGTAGTAGCGCGTCACCAACTGATTGACACGCTGGCGAGTCACACCGAACTCCTTCGCAACATCCACCGCAGGCCGTCCATCTACGATCACGGCTCGCGCGATATCGCGGGTTTGCTCCGAAAACGACTTCGTTCCGAACTCGCTTGCCTGCTTGCGCATGGCAGCGTCAAGCGCCGAAAAATTCTTTGCTGTTAGGCGGAAAGTTGCCAAGATTGCTATCCGAAAAGGTTGACAGGCAACGGATAGGAGCCTGTCCGCCCCAATCCGTTGCATTACAGCGCCCAGTCGCCCGGGGCCAGAGGATGAATTTCGCGGTCGGTATCGTACCTGAAGTCATCTGGCATCACGCTGGTGGTCCCGCTCGGATGCAATCTGTTCAGCAGTTCGAGTGGTCCACTCGAATTTAATTCAGCATTGAACCTGTTTATTATTTTACCCGCGATTTCGGATCCCATGCCAACCAGCGCCGAAGCGGCCAGGTCCACGAAGCCCACCCACATCTTCCACTCGACGTCCTCTCGACCGAGGCCCGTCGCGTTGAGATCGGCGCACAGGTTGCGGAAGCGCTCGATCGACCCGGTGCCGATTTCGTAGATTTCCTCTACTCGCCAAACCACCGTTTTCTTCGGGTCCGTGCCTACTGCCCGCTGCTGCTTCGCGCGCGGGAGCACGCTCGGCGACACCGGCCCAGACTCTGCGGCCGGCGCGACAGGCGCACCGGCTGAGCGGTCCGGAGTTTGGGCCGACATCGCCGGTGCCTGAGAACCGTCGGGCACTGGCGCGTGCCCTACGCCCGGGCCGGTCCCGGCACGCCCCTCGGGCGCCGCCAGTGAGGTGGGCTTCGGGCTTGCGTCCGGCAGCGTCGCGCCCTGCGCCCCTTGTTCAGCAATCGCGAGGGCAGCGGGCTCGTCACCGTCTTTCAACAAGTTCAGACGGGCGTCGAGCGTCAGCCGGCCGATCTTGCGGCCAGCCTGCATCTCCGCCGCGAGCTCGGCCGCCGTCTCAGAGCTGATCGACTCGATGTCCGCCAGTTTGTTGGCCGCCTCGACGTCATCGAACTGATTCGCATCGAACAGTGCCCGGGTGACCGGCCCATATTTCAGGTAACGGAGGTGCTTCGAGATCCACGAGGCGCTGCGTTGCTTGCCATTCGGTGCAGTCCAAATCCGCGCGGCCTCGTCCCGGCCGAAGCGCTCGACGTCGGCCGCCAGCCCGGTCGCGGTCTCCCTCAACGAAAGCTGCTTGCGGTCGACGTTTTCCGACACCTGATACTTGCGGATGATCAGATCGGGGGTATCGGCCGGGAAGACCTTGGCCTGAATTTCTGCCCACTCGTTGAGCTTGCTCGCGCGAATCCGCCGCTCGCCCGCGATCAACTCATACTCGTCTTCGCCCTTGATCTCACGGACCAGGATCGGCGTATGCATGTGGCCAACCATCTTGGCCCGCGCGGCGAAATCGGCAACGTCGGAAAAGTCGTCTCGCACTTGCGGCTTGGCCCGAACCTTCGCGACCAGGATGAACTTGGTGATCGCGCCGGTCGCCTTCTCGATCTCCGCCGCCCGCGCACTGGCGGACGCCGCACGTGTGAGCATTGACAGGGACGCGAATTTCCCACTATTTGCGTGCTGCATTCCATCTACCCCGTATTGCGTGTTAGTTTTTACAGCCCGACTCGGTCGAAGATCGTCGTGCACACCGCCTGCATTTCCCTTGCCGCCCGCCTGTCGCTCTCGCCGCGCCGGTACTTCCAGACCGGATGGAAGCTCGTCAGGCGCACGCCAGCGCGATCCTGCAGCTCATTGTCGAGAACGGCGCCGTCGAAGACGTTTCGGACGGTGGTTCTCATGGACAAGTCATCGGCCCGACGCGGGTTGACCTTATTGAGCAGGACGCCGATCAGCTCAAGAGCGGGGTTCCACTCTCGTTGCACGAGGTCCAATTTCAGTGAGGTCTCCAACAGACCGGTCATACTGTCAATGCCGAGGTCGGTCGGCAACACGATGTACTGGGAACAAATCAGGCCGCCGAGTACGAGGTTGCTCATCGTCGGGGGCGTGTCGATCACGCAGAGATCGAACCCGGCCGTCAGTTTTTTCAGCGACTCCCGCGCGACCAGCGCGCTGTCGAGCGGCCACGTCAGCACGTCAGCCAGCTCCGGCGTCGCGCCGAGCATCGATACACCGTCGACGATCTTCATCGGCTCGACCGCTTGTTCGGATTGATAGAGCAGATGCGCGCTCGCAGTGGGCGCCACATCCGGCAGCCCCATGTGCTCCCAACTCAGCGCCGAACCGACCACCGTCGGGCCTGCCTGCGCGACCAACTTCATATAGAGCAAGGACTTGGTGAGGTTGCCCTGCGGATCGAGATCGACCGCGAGGGTCCGCAGGCTCCGCTCAATCGCTGCGTAGATCAAATGGCGTCCAGTTGTCGTCTTGCCGACACCGCCCTTCCCGTTGCAAATACCAATAATCTTCATTGCCACTGCCTCATGCATGTTCGAAGCACTCAACGGGCTCGAACACCCGACCGAGGTTGTGAAAGACGGCGAGCCAGTTTGCGGCGTAAAGGTTGACGCGCGCGGACTGCGCGTCCGAGTGCGGGCTGGCGACACTGTAGTGACACCCTTCCTGGAATCGCGTCACCCGCGCCGTATGGTGCAGCGGGTCGACGTCAAAACAGATCCAAGACTGCGCACGACCACGGGATTCGTGCTGATCGTGCGCGATCTCCACTTCGAGATGGCCGTCGGTCTTTTCATCAATCGTGCAGTGGACCGCCATGTCACCCTCGATGCGAGGCGGTGCGAAGCGCGTTCGGGAGCCCTCCCCTCCAAGTTCCGGAATGAGGTCGATGAGGAGGTGAAAGATTCGGGACTGCACGGTGGTCGGCATGAAATGCTCCTTTTTTTGTTGGCCTTATTTTTCCGGCGATGAGGCCGCCGGTCTCGATGCGCTTTTATATTATTATTAGATATGTTGACGGTCAATAGATAACGAGTGCTTTCGTTTGGAAGGTTCCTCTAGATGCGGGCGGACGAGTTGGTTAAAATCGCAGGTCCGTCGATCAGCTACCCGACCGAGCGACTGCCAAACACGCCCCCATACGTGCCGGCGAACGCCGATTCCTCGAACGACAAGCATAAATTCTACTCAGTTATCTTCGTGAGTGTTTTTCGCATGCGAAAAACAGACGCTGCTGGCATTACCCCCGATCAAGCGAGGATCCTGGCGCTGCTCGATTCGGGGGCACCCCATACCGAAGTTGTTGAACAACTCGACATGCCCCCGCAGTGATCGGGCGCCAGGTCGCGCGCGTCAGGGACAAGGTGCTGGCCGGCACCTACACTCCCCGCTCCTGCCACTCGAAGCGGCCGCCTCCGTCGACTCTCACCGTTAAGCGGGATCGCCCGCGGCGTCCGCCCCCGTTGGACAGCCGCGCACGTGCCCTCGGTATCGCGCCGACCGGACGGTCCCGCCCTCGCGCACCGACACAGCGTCGGCAACGCGGTTGACCAATCGGTCAGTAGCCCAACAAATGGGGGCAAATCATCAGATGAATTGATCCGTGGGGGATCATACTCGGAATAGTCCAAAATGGCCTATTTTCGAAGGCCGGGGAGTATTCGCCTATGCCCCGGACTATCCCTATTCGCGACCCCCGCTACGTGCGGCTTCGCAAACAACTTCAAGCTTTGCGCATTCAGGCCGGTTTGACCCAGGTCGAACTGGCCGCGCGATTGCGCACCGACCAATCGAGCCTGTCGAAGGTTGAACGCGGTGAGCGATATCTGGACACCCTGGCCTATGTGGATTGGTGCCGCGCTTGCGGCGTCGAGCCAACGGATGCGCTGCAGCAGCTCCTTGAGCTCGATGCGTAGTCAGTCGCCCCTATTCGCCCCGAGCGCGAGTGGCACGCAACCCGAATGGCTCCCGCACCTCAATCATGTGCACCGGCCGCAGATCTGGCAGCAGCGCGCCAAATTCGCCCGGCTCGCCGGCCGACACTGGGGCACCGGCTGGTCCCGTGGATCAGGCAGTTGCCGATCACCCCTGGGGGCCCGGCTTTCTTCCCCGCCGCGGGATCCGAGATCGCTCGCGCCTTTCTGATGCGAGGGAAATTTCGAGGAGGTCGTCGGCGAGGTGGCGCGATTGCCTCGCGAGATCGACGTGATGCGTGAGGTCTCCTGGTGCCCCGTCGAACTGGGCAGCGATGTGGTCCAAAAATATCAAAATGGCGGTATCGGCGTGGGCGCGCGCCCGCTTGGCGTGGGACCGAGCTTTACGCACCCGAGAGCCGATCCGCTCGATACGGGCGCGGGCGCTCGGAAGGTGCGCCGATTCCAGCGTTGAATACCGCAATTCCAACTTCTCCAGCTCGGTCGCACAAGCTTCCGCGCAAGCGGCGTCGGCGAGCGCCGCCCGGACGGCTTCGGAGGCTATTGACGCGCTCGACAGTCGAACGGAGGACGGGTTCCGATCCCGAACGAGACCGACACCAAGAATCACAGCGCGAAAGAGACCGAATGCACCGCGGATACGCGCGATCCTGGAGTGTGGAGCCATGGCTGCATGTGAGGTTGAGTTCGCCCGCTGCTCGCTCGCACGGCGTCGACGCATGTCGGCGCTGACGTCGGGATACGTCGTGCAGCGACACAGGTGAAAGACCTGAAATTCAAACAAATTGACCCGACTGTCGGCTGCGTTCTGCTATGTCAATGTGTGGATCAGAAATTTCTGTCGGTCGCGCCCCGCAATCCACCGGGGTTCACGTCCACGCCCACTCCAGACCGCACCCGAGACAGGATCACGGTACTTTGCGATAGCCGGGCCGCGCCTCTTCACGCGACGCGACCGAGGCTGAATACCTGCAAACAGATCCTCCGGTTTCAGTTCGAACTCGGCAATCATCTTCTGAATTTCCTTCACGGCACTCTGTACTTCGTTCTTGCGAGCAAGCTCCGCTTGAGCTTGAAGTGCGCGGACCTTGGCTTTGAGTTCCTGGTAAGTTGCCATCTTTTCTCTTCCGAATTGAATGATTCATCCAGCTAACTAGTTTGTGGCGATCGCATCCCATTATTTCAGGACTACATATAATCATGAATTAATGAATGTAATGACCACATGGAATAAAAAGCGCGATCGAGAGGGGAGATCGCGAACCGCCTGCGTTGAGAGCTACAGAGTCGCCGAACACAGACGGGGCCGGCGACCGAGGCTACCTGTCTTCGCCGGGGTAAACGGGTGTGCTCAGAGAGCAAGCGCCGCGCAAGTGAGATCGGGATGGCCTTCTGTGCTCACGCAAACACAAGGCCCGCACGTGCAAGCTCCCGTCGGTACAAGCTTGCTGGGCCGGCAGCCTGGTGCTCGACCGTCGCAGGCGACGACAATCGCGTCGGGCGAATCGGGCCGAAGCAAAGATGGGTGCGCCTACGCAATGCGCTTCGGTCATGCAATGTTGTCGTAATATACGGTCAGCCATGGTGGCCTCTCAATGTGTACGCCAAGGTCAGGCCGCAGGCGATGTTCGCACCATCATCTGCGGCCGCTCCATCTCGGAACTTTTCTTCGAACACCCCCGCTGCTGCACGGCTTCCGCAACATGCAGCGACGCGTCGTCACGATTGATCACTCCTCCGCAGGAATGGATCGTTCAGCCGCGATATCAACGGGGTCCAGCACCATTCAAGCGTTCCCTTTCAGCTTCAGCCAGACCTTGTTGCGTAGTTGAATCGCCGCGGGCGAGCACATCTTGTACGGTTTGAGCCGATCCTTGTACTGCTCGGGCGTTTTGATCGCAGGGTTGTTCTGCAGCGCCGGATCGACGTAGCGCTCCGACCCGACGATCTCGTTGCTGTACCGAATGGCGTTCGTCACCATCGCGATATTTTCAGGCCGCATCATCCAGTCGACGAACTTGTACGCCGATTCGACGTTCCGCGCTTTGGCCGGGATCAGCAGGCTGTCCATGAATAGCCGGACGCCCTCTTTCGGATACACGAATCGAATGGTCGTCAGACGATCCTGCGCGCGCGCCGCAGCGCCGTTCCAGACGTGCTGAACAGTGACTTGCCGGGTGGCAAGACGGTCGATCGTTCCATCGTTGCTGTAGGTCTTCACGTAAGGCTTCTGCTTCTGCAGGACGTCGAGCACGCGCTTCGCATCCTCGGGCCGCTCGGTGCATTCATCCTGTCCGAGATACCAGCTCGCGGCCATATACAGCTCCTCCTCGACGTCAAGATCGCCGATCTGACCGTGCAACGCCTCGGGCGGCTCAAAAAAGGATTTCCAGCTATCGTCAAGCCGGCCGCCCGGCACGCGCGCACTGTCGTAGGCAAACCCGGTCAGCACGACCGTAAAGGGCATTGCGTAGTCCCGCTGAGGATCAAATGCCGGATGGCGGTATTCCGGCTTGATATTGGCCATATTCGGCAGCTTGCTCTTGTCGAGCTTGAGCAACAGGCCGGATTTCACGAGCACCGGAACGTAATAGTCGCCGCCCACCACGACGTCGTAGCCCCCTCCCCCCGCCTGCAGTTTCTGGGTCAGTGCCGCATCGCTCGCATAGGTGTCGAGTGTCGTCTCGATACCGGTATCCGCTTGGAACTTCTTGAGCAGGTTCGCGGGCAGGATGCCCGGCCAGCTTCCGATATGCAGCTCGGCGGCCTGGCTCGTGACAGCAGCGAGAAGCAACATCGCCCCGATTGTTTTTTTCATAGTGTTCCTATTGCTTGGAGATTCGATTGATGGACATCGGACTGCCCCGTCGCGGACCGCCTTTTACCTCGACCACCGAGGATCCACACGGACATCAGCTGCACCGATGAAAGGCCGATGACGACGGTTGAAACAGCGCTGACCTTTGGTGTGATCCCGATCTTCATCGCACTGAAGATGTACATCGGCAACGTGGTCATGCCGGCGCCAGCGAGAAAGTAACTGGTGACGTAGTCGTTCATCGACGCAACGAACGACAGCAGCGCCCCTGCGGTAATGCCCGGCAGCGCCAAAGGCAAGGTGATGTGCCGAAACGCAGCCCAGGGTGTCGCCGACAGGTCCGCGGCGGCCTCGAGCAAGGTGCGATCGATCCGCTTGAGCCTGGCTTTGATCGGCAGGTAAGCAAGCGGCACACTGAAAACCACATGCGCGAACAGGACGATGCCGAATCCAGGCTCGGTCTTGAACATCGAGAACAGCATCATGGTGGCGATCGCCAGCACGATTTCGGGTATTGCCAGCGGAAGCGCGATGAGCAGTCCAGCCGGATCGAAGCCGCGCCGATCGCTTCTCGACCACCAGGCGACCGCTGCGCTCGTCGCTAGCGTGGTGGAGAGCACCATCGACGCCAACGCCAGCAGCAGTGAATTCTTCGCCGCGCGAACCAGCGTCGGATCCGACCACGCGTCGACGTAGCCGCGGAAACCGAACCCGTCCCAGACGAGCGCGGATGGGCCGACGTTGAAGCTCATCCCTATCACGGTCAGCATCGGCAGATAGAGGAACACCAGCACCGCGATCGCGATCGACGCGGTCAACGGAAACCGGCGCAGCTCAGGCGAACTCATGAACGCCCTCCCGTCGTTGAAGCACGGAACCCAGTCGAGATACGAGCAAGGCCAGCAGCACAATGGCAAGCAATGCAAACGACATGGCGGCGCCCAAAGGCCAATCCCGTCCGCCGGCGAACTGGAAGTCAATCAGGTTGCCGATCATGAAAGCATGGTTGCCACCGAGCAGGCCCGGGATCGCATAGGAGCCCAGTGCCGGAACAAAGACGAGCCCTACGCCCGCCATGATGCCCGGACGGCAGCACGGCACGACGACATGGACAAGTGCGGCCGGCTTGTGTGCCCCCAGATCGTAGGCCGCCTCGACCAACCGCCAGTCGAGATCATCGAGCGCCGCGAAGATCGGCAGGATCATGAATGGCGTAAACGCATAGACGAGGCCGATCAACGTCGCGAAATCGGTGTAGAGCAAGCCGAGCGGGCCTTGCATGAGGCCGACTCTGGCCAATATCTGATTCACCAAACCTTCGTCTGCGATGACGATGATCCACCCGTACATCTGGACGACGACGCAGGTCCAGAACGGGATCGTAATCAGGATCAGCAACGCGGCTTTCCACTTCCGGGAGCGCGTCGCCATGAAAAGCGCCGTCGGGAATCCGATCAGGAGGCATCCCGCGGTGGTGAGCAGTGCCATGGTCACCGACCGGGCGAAAATCTCGAGGTAGCCCTGCTGAAGCACGCGCGCCCCATCCCAGTCCCGATCGAAAACAACCCGCTCGTACGCCCGCGCAGTGAAGTCACCCCACGCGACGCCTCCGAAATCCAGCGGCATGCTGAGCGAGACTACGGCCAGGACGATCATGGGAAGCACAACGCCTGCGGTCATGACAAGCACCGCAGGGTTGCTCATCGGCCGCCAAGACTTCAGCAGAGTGAGTATGGGGATTTGGCGCACTGCCAATTACCTCAAATCGGTCAGTTCAATTGGCAAGAAGCGTACCAAATCGATCACGTCATTTATAGTCGGCGCACGTGCCGATCGCGCCAATGTGTTACCCCTGAGCGCCAACGCTATTATAAGTTTGCTGGCCGGCATTTTTTCTTGAATTATTGCGCAGACAGAAATTCTCACACCGATGTGCTATTTAGATCGATGTCAAAGCATTTTATCGTGCGCCTATCATCCGGTCGCAATGAACGATCACCGTCGGATTGAGTCCCACGTCGACGCCCGATTGACAGCCCGTATGGCGCCGAAGTGGGATCATTGATCTCGAGGTACGTCATCGGCGGCAATGCCCGCGCGCACATGTGTCACCAGACAGCTAACCAACCCCACTTCCATGATTATTGGCGATCGCGAACGAATCATGAGATAGTTGCCTATGCTGCATGAGTAATTTCACATAATGATAAGAGACGATAACGAATATGACCAATGCTGAGAAGCTAGAATACCGGCCGATGAATGAGCGCGACATCGGCGTTTTTTATGACGTGCGATTCTCCGTGAGCGAGAATAGAATCCACCCCCACCAAGTTCACCTACTCAACCGCAACCTGCTGATCGAAAAGATCAGGCAGGGAGGTGGCTGGATCTGTGAATGTGGTGATGAGGCGGTCGGGATCTGTCTGCCAGTCATCACCGACAAGCCGTTCATCTCTGCCTTGTTTGTGAAGCCATCGTTCCATGGCGTCGGCATCGGCCGCGAGCTACTCGACCGTGCGCTGACATGGCTGAAGGACAAGGGCGTGGATCAAATCACGCTCGTGACCGATCCAGGTTCCCGGGCCGATGGCTTCTACCAGCGGCTAGGGTGGAGGCGTGGCGAATTAGACGAGTATGGATGCCAGATCGTGTTCACAAAGTCGCTAGGGAATTAGATAGCCAAGGAGTCGAATGAAGCCGGTCGCCGACGTAATTCACCGCACCGCAGCGCAACGTCCAGCGCCGCTTCACACCATCTTCATCACGCTCGACTTGATGAAGCGTATCGGAGTTCCGGTCGACGTCCTGCTGAAAGGCACCGGTATTTCGCCGTTGGACGTCGAACGGCCGAACGCAATGGTGACGCACGCGCAGGAAATGGTGTTGTTCGCGAATGCGCTGGAGGCAACCGGCAACACCGGGATTGGGCTTCAGATCGGCCACGCGATCCCCGTCACGTCGTACGGCCTGCGCGCCCACGCGATGCTGGTAAGTCCGACGCTGGGTGATGCGCTGCGCCTGGGCTTCGAGCACCCGTTGCTGGGGATCAGTTATTTCCGGATGAGAATAACGACGAACGGCGACGTGGTCAGAATCTCGGTTGGCGGCTATACCTATCGCACGGATCTCCTTGTCGTGAATACCGACATGGTCTTCACCGCCATCCGCCGGGAAATGCGCGACTTGATCGGCCGATATCCGGAGTTTCTGAGGATAGGGTTTGATTATCCGGAGCCACCGCACGCCGAATCTTACGGATCCTATTTCGACTGCCCAATCGAATTCAGTTCCAGTGAGAGTTTTCTCGAGTTCGATCGATCGATACTTGAAATCGAGCTCCCGCTCGCACATCCGATAGAGTTCGAGCTGGCAAAGAAGGCGTGCTCGAAGCGCGAATTCGAGCTGGCCCACTGGGTCCCGTCTGACCTCATTGGACGACTACTTGGCCTGATGTATGACAATCCGGCATGTCAAGACGTCGCGGAACTGTCGAAGAAGCTCGGGATCTCGCTGCGTAGCTTGCAACGAAGGCTTCAGGAAATGGGGACCTCGTTCAGCGCTTTGCACAATATCGTCCGCCAAGATCTGACGTCGCAGTACCTCGCCGAAAAGGAATACACGGTTAAAGAAATTGCAGCAAGATTGGGGTACAAGAATACTTCTGCATTCAGCCGGGCGATGAAGCGATGGTCAAGAGTTGCGGCCGAATAGGCACGGCAGCGGACACGCTCTGGTGCCCAGCCACTACCCTCTTTTTATTCCGCCAACAGACACCGTGCGGTTGGCACCCGGCGTACTGGGTTCGCGTTGTCTCTGGTCGCGCGATGCCAGCGCGGCTAGGCATGGCCCGTAGTGCACCGCTGCAGCAGCGCGCTCGCCTCCATGGAGGAAAGCTCGGGAAACAGTGCCGGGCTGTAACCGATCTGCATCTCCAGGCCGCCGACGGTAGTGATCCGGGGACGCACAATCCTCACGCGATCGAGCACGCCGAATAGCCCCTGGTCCAGTCCCAGATGCGATCGCGACGCGTAGAGCAAAGGAAAGGTGTCAACTCGAGATGCCCGTTGCGGACGGCGTGTATCGCGTGACGAGTTTATCGACAGTCTCTCCAAAATAATTCTGTCACTTCGCCTATGTCCGAAGCAAATTCGTCAATTCACGTCGCAGACATCGGCAGCCGGACCGAAAGTTACGGATTTCATAGTCGATCGCTGTAAGGCGGTGTAGGGTCAACGACGAGCCACGGCCGACAGTTCCCGCCCCAGAACCGTCGTAGAAAGATAGAATCTGAGCGGCTGCTAGAGGCTGCATGCGGTCGGTCAGCGTCTAGACTCGCGGTGACCGGTTCGCCGAAGAAAGCTGACGTCAGGGGATGCCTGATGAGTACCTGTGCGTCACTTGGGCAGTTTTCGTCGCGTTGGGATATTTGCCAGACCAACTGAGAGGAAACATGACGCGCGTCCGTCGCCTTGAAATTCGAAATTTCCGCTCGATACAGACGCTCGATTGGACACCATCCAACGGCGTGAATTGCCTTATTGGCCCGGGTGATAGCGGCAAGTCGACCATCCTCGATGCCATTGACCTGTGCCTTGGAGCGCGGAGGAGCGCACCTTTCGGCGACACTGACTTCTTCGGCCTGGACGTCACTCGGACCGTCGTGATTGCGGCCACGCTCGGCGCACTACCCGACGCGCTGAAGAACATCGACAACTACGGAGAGTTCCTTCGCGGATTTGACTGCAGCACCGGGCTGCTTGAAGACGAGCCGCGCGCAGGTCTAGAAACGGTTCTGACGCTGAAGCTCGAAGTCAATGGCGACCTCGAGCCGAGTTGGACGCTTTATTCCGACCGAGCCGCCCACCAGCAACTGGAACGGTCTCTGGCCTGGAAGGACCGCGCCATCCTAGCGCCGGCCCGAATCGGCACCTACGCAAACACGAACCTTTCGTGGGCTAGGGGCTCGGTGTTGAACCGGCTCACGGAAGAGCGCGCGAACCTTGGCTCGGAACTCGCCGGCGCGGCACGTGCCGCCCGGGCCACCTTCGGCGCTCAAGCTGGCCCTCAACTCGCCCAGACCTTGCAAGTGGTCACCCAGACAGCGACCGGACTAGGCGTAGCCGTCGGTGCGAGCGCTCAGGCGCTACTCGATGCTCACTCGGTGTCGATTGGCGACGGTGCTATCGCACTCCACAGCGAGATTGGCATTCCTCTGCGGTCGCTGGGTACCGGTTCGGGGCGGCTCCTTGTCGCGGGGTTGCAAAGAGCCGCAGCGGCGGCCGCCACAGTCGCGCTGGTAGACGAAGTCGAGTACGGACTTGAGCCACACCGGCTCATGCGACTGCTCGACTCACTCGGAGCGAAGGACGCGACGCAGCCGCTGCAGGTCTTTATGACAACCCATTCACCGGTGACGCTCAGGGAGCTCGCTGGCAACCAGCTTTTCGTCGTGCGCCAGCGTTCGGGCATCCACACGGCCACATGTGCCGGTACGGACGACGCCATCCAGGGCACATTGCGCAAGGCGGCCGAGGCCTTCCTGTCCAAGTCCGTCATCGTCTGCGAAGGCGCCAGCGAGGTCGGATTCGCCCGCGGGATGGACCAGTGGTGGGTCCACTGTGGCGCGACGTCATTCCTGGCCGACGGAGGCTCATACGTGGACGCGGGCGGAGGAAGCCCCGACCAATGCTTCACACGAGGGGAGGTGTTCCTCAAGTTGGGCTATCGCGTCCTCGTCTTCGTCGACGCGGACAAGCCAGTTTCAACCGTCGGACTCGTCGAGAGATTCGTTGCGGCTGGCGGCCAATACCTCACGTGGCGGCCCGGTTTGGCACTCGAGGACGAGCTATTTCGCCATTCAAGCAACGACGCGGTGCACGCGCTGCTGAATAAGGCGGACGAGATGGTCGGCCGCGAGCTCATGGCCGAGCACATCAAGTCGAAGTCAAACGGACAAGTCACCTTGGAAGCCATAGAGGCCGAACGGCTGAATGGCGGCTACACACCTGCGAGCCGAGCGTTGCTCGGACTTGCCGCTCGCAACAACAAGAACGGCTGGTTCAAGTCAGTGAGCGGTTTCCAGGAAATCGCCAAGGACGTCGTCGGCCCTCATATAGCGAATGCAGAGCCGGGCTTCGTCCAAATTACGAACCGGCTCTGGGGGTGGACGAGTGCCGCCGCCTGAAATCGACATCTTTCAGGCGCGCCTAGGCTCAGTTACCGCCCCAGCCGGATGCGGCAAGACCCAGCTCATCGCGGACGCGCTGAATCAACACACCGACAACAAGCCAGTCTTGGTGCTAACGCACACCAACGCTGGAGTCGCCGCTCTACGCGCTAGGCTCCAGCGTGGCGGCGTCTCGAACTCAGCGTACAGGGTGTCGACCATCGACGGTTTCGCGATGCGGCTAGCGGGCACGTTTCCGCTCCGCGCGGGCCTCGACGCGCGCGTTCTCGAACTAGCCAACCCGAACGCCGACTACCCTGCTATCCGAGCTGCCGTGCAAGGGCTCCTGCAGGCCGGTCACATCAGTGACCCCATAACCTCGACATATTCGCGATTGCTGGTGGACGAATATCAGGACTGCAACACCTCGCAGCACGCCATCATCTGCTCCATCGCGCAGACACTGCCCACTTGCATCCTAGGTGATCCGATGCAGGCGATATTCGGCTTCCGCGACCCACTGGTCCACTGGGAGCGTGAGGCGCAGGTTGCATTCCCGCCCATCGGCGCACTGCAGACCCCTTGGCGATGGCAACTCGCAGGCATGGACGCGCTGGGTGCCTGGCTACTTCAAGCCCGCGCATTATTGCAGGCTGGTCAACCTGTGGACCTGCGCGGAGCGCCAGAGGGAGTCCAGTGGGTTCAGCTAATCCAAGGCACGGAACTGCAGCAGCGACTGATTGCCGCCCGGACAGAAGCGCCAAACCGAGACGGCCGCGTTCTCGTCATTGGCGACGCCATCAATGTCAATGGTCGCCACCAACTCACCATGCAGACGCCGGGCGCCACTTCCGTTGAGGCGGTCGACCTGAAAGACCTGGTGAACTTCGCCCGGCAGTTCGATTTGACTAGTCCCAACGCGCTGCGACAAATTGCCGAGTTCGCGACTTCACTAATGACCGGGGTGGGTGTTGCAAACCTCCTCACACGAGTCGAAACAATACGAGGCGGCCGAGCCCGCACGCCCGCGACGCCTGCAGAAGACGCAGCAGTGGCGTTCATGGCGGCTCCCAGCCACACGACCTCAATTACTCTGCTCCAGTCCCTCGCGGATCAACGCGGTGCGCGTGTCTACCGACCCGAGGTGCTGCACTGCTGTATCTCAGCGCTGAGAGCAGCCGAGGGCGAAATTGGGTTCATTGCCGCGGCGATTCAGGCCCGCGAGCGAAACCGCCAACTAGGTCGGCCGCTGGGCCGGCGCGCCGTTGGAAGCACGCTTCTTCTGAAAGGGCTGGAGGCTGACGTCGTAGTTATTCTTGAGCCCGAACGCATGACTGCGCAACATCTCTACGTGGCTCTCACGCGAGGCGCAAGGCGAATCGTGGTTTGCTCGTCGACGCCTTTGCTAACGCCCATCATAGGTCGCTAACCGATGAAATGGGCAGGTGTTCTGATCGGCAGGTCGCACGCACATGTGCCGCGGCCGATGTCGTGAACCTATCGTAGCAAGGTTCGAGGGCGTCGAGTTTCAGTGCCGGCAACACCACGCATGCTATCTGGACATCGAGTGCAGCCCGCTCGCGAGAGACAGGCAACACGTAGACGCCGAGCTCCCTATTGACCAGAGTGCCGGACGCACAGCCGTCGACCTCAGCGAACGGTCAAAGTGCGGACGAACAACTCGGCCCATTTCAATACGTCAAAAACCAACGGCTTCAGAATCGGTTTCGTGCCGTGCACATCGCCCATCTTCGAGCGCAGCGTCTGCATCACGTAGGCGCCCTGGTTCAGTGCGCCCTTGAAGCTCTTCGCCAGCATCCCGGCCGCCTCAACATCCCATCCAAGCTCGTGGAGAGGCGCTTCCAAATTCACCACCGCCGCGAGCGCGCGATTGCACCCCTCCTGAAACGATTTGGCCGGTTCGCCCAGTGCGTATTCGACATAGACGCCGGCAACAGCCGTGTCGACCGCGCCACATGCGGCAGAGATTGCTCCGCCCAAGTCGCCATCACGAAAGCGTTGCGCCGCCTTGACCAAGTCGCCGCGCGGGCCGTCCGGCAAATTCGCAAGCTCGCTCGGATCGAACAGCTGCAGCGGCACCAACTGACGGTCGACTAGCCCCCACCCGTGCCGCGCCAATTGATCGGCCAGCAAAGCACTGAATTCTGGCTTTCGCGCGAGAAGCTCCTCCGCGACCCAGACCACGAAGTGCTGACGCGCCTCGGCATCCTCCTTGGCGAGCAAGCCCTCGATACTGGACATCAACTGTTCCTTGGTGGCCCCCTTCTCCGGTCGCTGTTGCAGATGCGCGACTGCCATCAAGTCGAGCCCCGCCAGGCCAGCGACGGTCTTGATGTCCGAGAACGACAGTTGCAACAAACTGGCACGAACAGAACCCCATGCGGCTGCAACGCTTGCCATCCTGATTCTCCCGGGTCACATCGACGGACAAGGACCTCTCAAGGTTTGCGCCGTCGATACGTCTTTCGCGATCATTCCGTTACTCGGCCAATCTACGCTCCATCAAACTGGTATTCGCTAGCGCGGCATACGCGAGTTCCGTCCGAACGTGAACCGGCTACTCCACCAGTACACGAAACGTGATTTCTCGAATCCCAGCTCCGAGTAAGCGTCTAGTCCGTGGATGAGCGACCATAGTCGCGTCTCATTGTCTTCGATCAGTTTGAGCAGGCGTTGCAAACGTCGGGTAAGTTGCTCGGAGTCCATTTCCTTGTGATGCTCGATGACGACGAAGAAGGCGCCGCGAAACGCGCGCAAGTTCTCGTATGCGAACGCAACTTCGCCAGCGAATTGCGCACCCAAGACTCCCACCTTGCCCGGCGTGCTGTCAAAGACCGGGTCAATAGGCATCGGTATGGGATACAGCGGAATTGGTTTCTCTTTTTCCACGCATTGCAGCAAGTCGGTGAAAAGCTGCCTGAGTAGCGGGAACGCTTCAGCGTGCGACTTCAGCTCACCAGCAATTGCGCTGGCCCACCCAGTGCTGTCGAGATGCCGACGGTATTGTTCGGCGACAAAATTGCTCGCGTAGGCAACCACGACGGCGCCACCTGCGGCGATGATTGCCGCGCCAATTGTGACCACTCCATCTGCCATTCATACCCCCGATGTTTGTCGACACGAGTGTAATGCGTTGGATGTCAAAAGGGTTTCTGCGCGCGTTGGCCGAGCACGCATTCGCTTCGTCGCAGCGCGCGCAAATGAATCAAAAGTTGGCTTTGCGCTCCACGAGCTGTGTCGACTTGTCTTCGATGACCTTCGCGCTCAGTTCGAAGCCGTTGAAGAGCGCGTAAAGCGGCTGCAGCGATTGAGCCAGTAGCCCGCCGATCGCCGAAAGCGGTGTACTCAACGGCACGGATTGATACAGCGTGATGGTGTCTTGATGCGCCTTTCTGCCCGGTGAAATGATTCCGCCGCGGCCGTACCAGGAGACCAACTCACGGCCGCGAAGGCCGGACCAACGAAAGGCAAATTTCAGCGTGCAATCGTCCTCTTGACATCCCATCGCCTTGGCAAAGGCGAGCCCCACAGCGATCGCCTCCGCGCAGTCATAGATCGGTAACGCATAGTCGAAGGCAACGCCCGGCTGCGGGCTGTAGTCGGTCAATTGCAGGTCGTCGAACAGCGCGCGCAAATGGTAGAAGTTGCCCTTCGGATCAAACCGCTCGAAGTCCGTGTGACGACCGCTCGGAAGCGCGACGAGCGCTTCCCAAGCCTGGTCGATTACACGCGGGCGATCGGCCTCGTTGCCGAAATCATCACTCACCAGCCAAATCGGCCAGCCACTGTACTCGGGGTTGCTTGACCTCAAAAGGTTCAGGAATGTGCCGACTTTTTGGTCCGGCACCGGGCCATCCAGGCACATGGCGACTTCCCAATATCCGGTCTCGGGAAGGCTCAATGACCGCTCGGCCACTTCCTCCGAGAATCGCCGCCGCCCGTCGTCCAGCAGCGTCTGCAACCGATCCTGCTCAATCGGGGCGGCATGGTCTGCGCCGATCGCGCCGAGGATCTGCTTGACGGCATCCGGGGCGAGACCGTTCAGGTGACGTCGTACGAAGCGGCCGATGTCTGCTTCGCGATTGTCGAAGCAGGTATCGATAAGGGCTGGCCAGTCTTTCCAGTGCACTTTCGCGCTGCTGGGCCGTCGATTCGAATTCAATGTCCGCACGTAGATGTCGCCTTCGGCTACCAATTTCTTCCCGTCCAAAATCAGATCGGACTTGGCCGCCACCGGTGTCCGGACACCGGCCGGTATCACGATGACCGGATACACTCCGGCGTCCCGCTCGACGAACTCGATCGCGACATCGAAGAGTTCCGACGCAAACCGAGCGACCAGTTCATAGATCTTGTCGGGATGGAACGCGCTTCGCACATCCGCCGGGGCGCGTTCCAGGTCCGGCACCAGCGACTTGTCGTCGAAGCCGATGAGCAAGTAACCGCCGTTCGCATTGCGCAGCGCCAGCATGGCGCGGACCAGCTTCGACCGCCCTTCCACGGAGTCGGGGTCGATCCACGTCTTGATTTCAACTGCGAGGCTTTCGCTCGGCCGCTCAACGAGCGTCTTGACCCGCGTATTGTCCATGTCCGCCACCGTGATCTCCTTGTCAACAGGGCGACCTGACTGATCAAGCGTCAGGCCCATCGTTATGGGGTGTTACACCGCGATCCGCCAGCAACCGTGACTGCCCCTGCGCGATGTCCTGCAGGTCCGCCCGATTGCTCGTCAGTTCGCTTCGAGCAAATCGACACATCCCAATGGAACGTCCCGACTCACCAGTGCCAGGGCCAAATTTGCTTTCGCGACGAGCTCGAGCGGTCGAAGACCCTGGACATAGTGGCCGTGGGTAATCCGGTCCACTCCGGCAGCCTCCACTGCGCCGATCTCGTCGCGCGCTTGCACTGTGATCACCATTGCGGCGGGCGTCTTCGTCGAGCGCTCGGTGCATCCAACTGGCTGTGCCGATCGTGCCACCAGCGAACTGCCTATACCTGTTCATCCTGCGCGATCGCGGCCTGATCTGACCGCCAACCGCCGCTGGCGACGGGTGCTAAGGTCGAGCGGCTCAGACCATGTCAGTTGTTGAGTTTGCGCGCGTCGCCGGCCCAAAGCTCCAGAAGGTACTCGGGCTCAGACGCGCACCAGGCGTACGATCCCCATGCGAGTTCCGAGATGCTTTTGCGGAACGGCTGACCCGAGCGGTCCTGGTACGCCGTCAAAAATGCAAGATGTCGTTCGTCAAATCCGGCCTCCAACGCCATCGTGGTCAGCGCCACCTTACGCTCCCGGTTGATGGGGCCGTCCGACGCAACTACTTCCGTGAACACCACGAGCATGTCCGTGCCACCAGCGTCGGCGCCGAGGTCAACGAGAATGATGTCGGGAAGCGCCTTCGTTGCGTCGATCCTCAGACCCAACGCGTTCGCCAGATTTTCATCACGGGCGACGACTTTGTTGCCCGACTCCGAGAGCCAAAGCACGGTCGGCTGCTTTAAGAAGCGCGGCGCGAAAACCTCGATGACAGCCTTCGCAATTACGCTCGAAGGTCCTGGGGCGAGCGTGCGAATCTCGCCGTTCGGAAACGTCACCGATACGGCATCCTTGGCCACTGCAGCACCCTGCTTCATCAAGCGCAAGCGCGACATCGCCGCCTTTGAAAGATGGGCCGCTTGCCACGCCTCGATGGCGGCAACCAACGCGGCGTCCGTCAAGTCCGGATTGAACAGTGCGGCAAACGCGGCGTTCAGGGCGTACTTTGGTTTGGCAGATGTGGTGGGGATTCCCATGCGTTCGACAACAGCTCGGCAAGGAATCAGGCCCGTTCGTATTGTCTCGTCTCGAACCGGCTCACGGCTGTTTGGCGCGTACCACGCATTGGCGGGCCGAGATTTCTTCGTCGACATGGAGTTCTCGACCCAGGCCCGACGACTGTCCTCATCGATTTTCGCTGCCTGCTCGTCGCTCATGTCCGTGACCTGGCTCGGACGTATCCATTCATCGGCCCCTTCAACAGCGCCAACGTAGAACATGACGTATATCGTCCGCGCAGCCATCTCGCGCACCACGTAGTTGCGGTGTTCGGTGCCTTCCGGAAAAATGTGCGGCAAACGCTCTGCGATGATATTAAGCGGTGGAATGGCGCAAAGCGTCACGGTTTGACGATCCCGTAGTAGCCGGCTACAGCGCGCTCGATGTCCTGTTTCGAGCCTGCCTTGTCGACAAGTTTTTCCAAAGCGATCATTTGATCGATGCTGGGCAGCGGTAATGCGTTCAACTCGTAGGCCGATACCGCGACGCTTCCGCTGATGCAACGGAATGCTCGGTCCACCGCTTCCGTGTTAAGCAGCGCCTCGATCGTACTAGGTTTGACCCGCGCAACGTTGACCGACGGCGCGACAACCATGTTCAGGTGATTCTCCACGACCGCCCCGCCCGTCTTGTCCAGGTACGGTTGCGGCAAGAGCGCGGCAAGAAGCCGGCGGTTCTGTTCCTTCGACGTGGTGCGTTGAACAAGCACGCACGACTTCCTGACGATCAGATGCGGTTGATCGTCATGGACGACAATAAACGGCACGTGATTTCGGCGGTCCGCGCTGAAAACGAACCCCTCGGGCGTAACGGACTCGGCCCAGATCAGGGGCAACGCTCCGTCAATTGACTCCGTCCGCAACTGCGCCTTGTGGCGATTCCAGACCAATGGCCCCGTCGAAACGACGTACCCGAGGTCGGAAAGTCTGGTGCGCATGGTGGCAATCGCAGTGAGAAACAAGGCGTCAGCCGCGGTTCTCGGGAGCAACCATGGATCGCCGGTAGCAGTGAGCGAGACATCACCGACGCGTTCGATCTTCGCCGCATTCAACCCCTTCGGAACAACGACGGAAACGACAGGCGCAGTGTCGTGCCTCTTTCGCGTGTACGCCGTCAACAACGTCTCTTGCAGTACGTCATCAAACACGCCATCGCGGTCGGCGATAAAGTCGAACGCCACCGGCTTCATCTCGTCGGTGAGAAGTTGCCGCAGCGCCTTGAAGTACTGCCCCCCTAGGAACGACGTTGGCGTTAAATAGGCGACCACTCCATCGGGCTTTGCGAGCCGCAAGGCCAGGTCAGTAAAGAGCCCGTAGAGGTTGGCGTGACCGTAGAGCGAGCGCGCGTAATGGTTTCGCATCGGCTCGTCGAGCGTCACGCGTCCGTAGGGTGGGTTGCCGATCACCAGGTCAAAGGTTCCGAAGTCTTCCGGCCGCAATGCATCGGCGACCGTGACGACATCCGGCAGCCGCCGCTTGGCAGCGATGCAGAGCGGCATTAGCGCCGCTTCGAGCAACACGCTGGTCATCCAGGCAGCAAACGGGTCGATTTCGATTCCACGCAGTCGTTTCGCGATACGTCTGAACGTCCACTCTGGGGAGGCACCTTTGTCTCTCTGCCACATACGCAGCGCAACCGGGGCGAGAAACGCGCCCCCGCCACACGCGGGATCAATGGCCGTACCGTGCGTGAAATCGAAGCCCGCTTGTTCGGCCAGATCGAGCAGACGTGTCACCAACGGCGGAGGCGTGTAGTACGCGCCGAGTTGGGAGCGCAACGCCGTCGGCAACATGACGGTGTAGATCGATCCGATGAGGAACCCGGCATCTTCAACCGGGAATTCGGCGATGAGACTACCGACATCCTGGGCGGTGCGCTGTACGTCGATTGCAAGAGTCGGCGTTGCCAATGGCATCAGGCGAACCTTCATCGCGGTCTTATGCCGTTTGCACAACGTCGCCCAATAATTGACGACAACGGCGGTACAGAACGCTCGCGCGTGCGATAGCCGGGTCTTTTCGGTCTTGCGTGCTTCCGCGTACCCCCGCGCCATCGCTTTGCACGCGGCGTACCGCGTGAGCGGATCGACGGCAGGGTCTACCCACGTCTCTCGAGCTGGCTTGGACATTGTTGGGATGATAGTGGTGGTTCAAAGTGTGGCGAGATTGTATCGCGTCAGCGCGCAGGAGCAGATGGCGTGCTCGTGCGCCACGACCTCACCAGTGCCAGCGTGCGCCCGCCACGTCCGCCCACGCCTCACTCTCCGACATACACCGGTGCTGCTCCGCGGTCAGCGCGATCGCGACCAGCAGGTCGTCGACGCGCCGGTCAAAGCCGTCGTCGTTGTCGAACGGCACCTGCAGCACGGTCATGCCGTCGCGGGTCGGCGTACGCACGACGCCCGCCAGCACCTCGCGCTCGACCCGCTCGAGCACGCGGGCCCGGCCGCGGCCGCCGGCACGCTTCGGTTCGACACGCAGCGTCACATGCACGTCGACCAACGGTGCCGTTGCGACCGCCCCTCCGGCTGCCGGCGACGGGGTCGATGGGGTCACCTGCGGGGAGGCGACCGCTGTAGCCGGCACCGCCGACGCGTCTGTCCCGTCGAGCGCTGCGTTGAAGAACGTCTCGACCGACTGAAACTGCCGGACCGCGTCGGCCTTCGTGTAACGCGTGGTGGTACCGAGGCTCGCATGGCCGAGCAGCTCCTGCATGTCGCGAATGTCCGCGCCGGCGTCCAGGCCGTGGTTCGCGAAGGTGTGCCGCAGCCAGTGCGTGCTCGCGCGGCGCAGGTCCGTGGCCGCGTTCGGGTACGCGATCGCCAACTGGTCGGCAGCCCGCGCAAAGACCCCCTTGAACAACCGCCCGATCACGTCCGGATGCAGTGCCTCGCCAGTCACCAAATGCGCGATCAGCGGCGTGTCAGCCGGCGCGGTCTCGAGCGTGAGCGGCACCGCGCGGGTACGCAGCTGCGCGCGCAACGCGTCGACGAGGCGCCGCGGCATCGGCACTGTGCGCATGCGCCGGCCCTTGCCCATCACCTTCAGACTCCACGCGTCGTCGAGCGCGCCGTCGAGCGCGGTGCGGGTGAGCGCGCCGGTGGTCGCTGCGGCGAGCTCGGCGCGGCGCAGCCCGGTCGCGTACGCGAACAGCAGCACGAACGCGTCGCGTGCGGTGGCTGCCTGCTCGCCCGACGCGTCGAAAGCCGATTGTGGCCGCAGCACGGTCTGCAGCACGTATTGCCACTGCGCGCGCGTGAGCGTGCGCCCGGTGGTGTCGAGCTGGACGGCCGGCGCGGCAGGCAGGCCGGCGAACGGGTTCACGCGCAGGTACTGCTGACCGACCAGCCATGCGCCCATCGCATTCAGGATCCGCCGCGCGGTGTCGCGGCTGCGTTCCGATAGCGGGCCGACGAACGGCCGCCAGGCCGGATCGAACCGTTCGACGCGGCCGCGCCCGATCCAGCGCGCGGCAGGTTGCGGATCCCGCAGGAACTGGTCAAGGTACTCGGCGCAATCTGGCGTGTTCAGCGACGACAGCGGCTTGCCCTTCACGACGATCGCCCACAGCAGCAACCGTTCGGCTTCGCGCCGGTACGCGCGGCGGGTCGCTTCACTACGCGCGCCGCGGATCGCGATCCACGCGTGGACCGCCTGCAGGTCAGTGTTGAGCTCCGCCTGGTGCGCGGGCACCGGCGCGCGGTTCAGGCCGGCCGAGCCGTCGAGCGCGGCCGGCACGCGCAGCGCCTCGAGCGGCACCACATCGGCGAGCGCGCCCGGCACGGGCTGCAGCGCCGGGTGGCCGGCCGCCAGTTGCCGGCGCGGCGTGACCGCAAGCGGCGACAGGTAGCCCAGCGACTCGGGATGCTGGGCAATGAAGTCGGTCAGGCGCTGCGCGCCGATCGCGCCCAGGCGCGGCACCCCCCGGTACCAGCGCTGGCGTCGCGCGCGCATCAGCGCGAGCAGCTGTGCGAAAGTGCCGACGCCGGCGGCCGCGAGCCGCGCGACCAGCTTGGCGTCGAACCAGCCGTCGAGCGTGTGCTCCGGCTGCGGCGCCTCGACCAGACTGGCTTCCATGCGCGCGAGCGCGGCGTCCTGGCGCTCGCGCAAGCGGCGATTGCGCGTGACCTTGCGGTCGAGCGCGGGCGACGACGCCGGCGGGTAGGTCTCGACGTACAGCGCGACGAGTTCGCGCTCGCTGTAGAACGCGTCCGGATCCACCGCGGCGCGAAACGCCTCGAGCGTCGGCACCTCGCCAGCAGGCCCGCCCTCTGCTCCACCGGCGTGCGCGTCGCGCGGCAGGCTGCCGGGTTTCAGGCGCAGCAGGTGCGCGGCGTCCGTGTCGTGCGCGCGGCGCGCGGCGATCGTCAGCGTGTCGCGTAGCGTCGCAAGCGTGCGGCGCGTCACGCGCACGTCGGTGCCGGGTGCGCCGTAGTGCGCGTGCAGCACCGGTTCGTCGAGCCCCTCGAGATACGCACGGTACAGCGCGAAGTGGGCGGGGGTCAGGCGCAGTAACGACCGGGAGAGATCCTTGCGCATGTCAGCGGCGCGCCGCGGCCAGTGCCGGTCCCGGCTCGGTCAGGGCCTGCGGTAGTTCGCGCTTCAGACGGGTCTTCAAGTCGGGAATCAGGTCGATTTTCCCGTTCGAACGTACATAGAGCTTCTTCACCCGCTCGAACTCGCCCTGCAGGCGGTCGAAGGTGTCGACCGACAGTGCCGACGCCGGCACAGCAATCATGGTGCGAATCTGGTTCGCGAGTTCGCACGCGAGTAACCCATAGAGGATCGCGCGCTGGCCGTCGAGCCGATACGCATCGTCCAAGTCGACCCAGTCCTCCTTGGCAGCGGCGTGGACCCAAGCATTGCTTTCCGCAAGCGCCAACGGCAGTTCACGGCACTGCGAGATGATCCCGATCGGTACCGGCGACCAGTCCTTGACGAGCGACGCATCGAACGCCAACGGGGTCCATGGGCGTTGCTCACGCGGCGCCTCGCCCTCCATCACTGCGAGCCAGTCGATGATGTGCGCCTCGCAGGCATCGAGGTATCCAACCGCCTGTTTCGCGAACGCCTCGAGCATGAGCGCCGCCTCGAGCTGGGCAGGCGCCCGCTGTTCGGCAAGCGTCGCTTGCTCGTGTGCCCGCTGGTCGGCGAGCTTCGCCTGCTCCCGCTTCCACGTGATGTGTTGGGTCATCAGCGAGGTCAGCGCGTTGACCGCCGCGCCGATCACCGCGCTGGATGCGCCGACGACCCACCAATTCACCGTGTGTGCTTGCGCTACGACCGTTGCTACTTCGGATGCCGCCATAGAGATCCTTCTACTGGATTATTCGTTGGAACCCGCGTCAAGCTGCGACCGATCCGGGCCCGATGGCCGCGAGCAGGTAAGGCATCACGTCGGCGAGCTCGCGCGCCAACAGCCCACGGTGGACCATACCCGCGCGATACCACCCGAGCTTTTCGGAATCGAAATGCGCGCCGACCGAAACCGCATTGGATGACTGGAAACTGGTCCGCAGCGATATCGTCATGAGACTTGCGTGACTCACGCCGCTGTACAGCTTCTGCGTTTCGGTCAACCAGTGGATCCAACCGGGTCGAAGCTGTAATCCCTCGGCATTCCATGTCAGTTGCTGGAGCGCCCGCTGACCTTCGACGAGTCGATCGTCCCCAGTCATCACGCGTTCCCAATAGCACCCGCGAATGTCGCCCTGCTTCGAGCGAGCCTGGATGACCAGTTCTGCGTCGGTCGAGCACAGCACCGCCATCGCGACACCTTCGATCGCCTGCCTGAACACATTGCCGGAAGCCGCCGCCTTCCCGGCCAACAGCAGTTTCACCGACACGACTAGATCGTCGAGCGCGCCGAGCGCAAAACCGTTCATGAGATCCGTGCGCGGTGCCGACAGCGCCGCGGCGGCCTCCCGGAGCGGGCGCCAGCGGGCGAAGCACGCGGCGAGCGCCTCGGCCAGCGTGGCGAGCTCCGGCTCGAGCGCGTGCGCAAACGCGTCGCGCACCGCGCGTTCGTCGTCGAGCAGCGTCCGCAGGACGGTTTGCGGGTCGGTCAGGTCGGGCGTCGGCGGGATCGATGCCGGTGTCGTCATGGAACGCTCCGATCGTGGTGTGCTCAGTCGACGATCAGGCTAGCCAGGTGTGCGAGCACCGCGCGCGCGAACATGGGCGCCGCCTGCTTGGCGTCCGTGACGGCATCGAACCGCTCGGTCGTGAAGCCCAGGTAGTACAGATAGAAACCGCCGTCGCGTTCGAGCTGGACGGTCGCGTCGTGGCCGGCGAACAGTGCCGTCGAGAGGCCCCGCGCGTCGTCGGTCCAGTCCTGCTGCAGGTACGTCAGATGGCGCGCGGTACCGGCGGTCATGGTCAATTTCATCGGGTGCTCCGGAGGGGGCGGTTGGGGGTCGGCGGTGTATCGGGCGTGACGGAAACCGTAGCGGGTCGCACGGTGCGCGGGCGTCGTCGTCGGCAGGCGAAGTCGCCGCGATCGCGCGCCCTGCCCTGCGCGGCCCCACCGGCTAAGGGTCAGGAGAGAGTGTAGCGAAGAATGGTCAATCTGACGATGAAAAGTGCTCCATCTGATAAGAACAATTATCAGATGTGCCTCTTTTTTGCCCCGAGTCGACATCTGGAAAACCATGCTGTATAAAGATATATCTCCATACAGAATGGTTTGACGATGACGTTCTTCACGCCAGCCGATCACGACGCGGCCGTGCAGGCCATGCTCGAGCACCCCGAGATCGGCAGCCGTCACCTGCGCGGCCTGATGAGCGGCATCAAGCGCCGCGCCCGCGCACGCGCGGTGATCACGTTCGTCCAGGCGATCGCCCCGCCCCCGCCCGATGCGACGATCGCGACGACCCGGCAGCTGATGCGCGTACTGTTTGGCCACGCGGTCTCGGTCAACGACCTGCACCGCCACTTCGCCACGCCGGGGCGCCGGGCGAACGACAGGGCTGACCCCGAGGAGCTGGCCGCCTGGCTGGCGGACCACCGCGAACGGCTGGCAGCCAGCGCCGAGGCCTGGATGGTCGAGCTCGAAATCGCCTGGCAGCAGTTCACCGCGACGGCCGCGGAGGCTGCGGGCGAGATCCGCACCGCCAGCCGGCCGGAACGGCGCGGCGAAACCTGAGCGGCGACATCCGCTGACGGCTAAGGCGCAATTCTATTTAGAGATATATCTCAGTACAGCATTGCGCAGCCCATGAAAAACCCGGCCAGAGCCCGGTTGAGGATGCGTTTGCGGATCATGCGGGTTGTCTTGGCATGCCGATAAGAGGAGTTATCGGCATTGAACGCAGGCCCAAAAAAAACGGGCCAACCGGCCCGTTCTGGATTACATCGCCTTGCGCCATTCCGGCAGCTCCAGCGTCACCCGCGTGCTCGGCCGCCGGGCCGCCGCGCGCAGCTGCGCCTTGCCGGCCGCCGTCAGCGGCGCCGGCTTCTGCTTGCGCTGCGACACGCGCACGACGACCTTTACCGCGGCCGTCGTCGGCGCAGTCTTCTTCAGCGGTTTCGTCACGTGGCTCATATCAGCTCCTTGTCGAGCAGATAGTCTAGCAGCTTTGCCCACGACCGGCTGTCAGCACAGAGGTCAAATTCCATCAGCCGCTGCGAGCCGTGGTCGGTCCACCACGCCACGTCGAGCTCCAGCAGATCCTGCACAGTCTGGCAGGCGGCGAAGGCTGGGATGGCTTGCTCGGCCGCCTCGAGCGGCGCATCGAAGCCGAGCTTGGGCCAGTAGCGATAGCCGATCATATGTGGGTCGTACCCCTCCCCTCCTCCCGCGATCAGCGTGATTCGGCGGTAGCCCAGGCGGTGCGAGGTCATCGCACACAGGGCAAAGGCCACCGTGCCGAGCCAGTCCGGTGCCTGGTGCCGGAGAAACAGGTGATCGATGTGCAGCGCCTGGGCCACCGCCGGCTCTGCGGCGTCCTCCCCGTCGTCACCGTCGCTGAGATACAACGAAATTCCGTCGTCCGCGTCCTGGTACAAGCCGATGCGGTTCTTGTGCGGGTGCTGCAGGATGGCCGGCTGGACCGACGTGAAGTACACGCCCGGCGGCGCCTCGTCGGGCCCTACCCCGTACTGAGCCTGCTCATGGACGCGCGCGTCCGTAAAGATCATCAGCAGCTGCGCATACTCGGCGCTGGTGAGCTCGAAGTCGTCGAACTCGACGAGGGTCGCAGCATCGAACAGCGTGCCGTCCAGGCGGAACGCGCCAGACAGATACTGCCGGGCGAGGTTGGACGCCTGTAGTCTGTCATATGGATCCTGCAAGACGCGATCGAAGAAGTCGGTACGGGGCAGAGCCATGGAGTTAGCGGGGAGCGAAAACGTCCGATTCTAGCGGACAGCCCAGACGCGCCGGCATTTGTTGCGCTTGCGCAGATTGGAGTCCAGTAGAAATATTGTTCCCTTCTCGACGTAAAGGTGGTGTCGGCAATGGAAGACCCGTCGGAGGGAACGAACTTTTCACCTGCGTCGCCATAAGAATGCCGGGCGCAAAGCGCCTAAGCTCGATGTCGCTCGCTGTCAGGCCGAAGCCTTGGCTCGAGCCAAGATGGATTCATTCTGTGTGACTTCACATCAAAGTCTTCACTGGTGAGCGCCCTAGTCGCCCGAGTTTCAGGTACGTCAGCCATGGCGCCTTTTCGACTGTCACGCAATCTTGGCTCGAGCCAAGTTCATCAGCAGTCATGTCATCGACACGGACCTTTTGTACATCGACTAGGGAATCTTGGCTCGCGCCAAGATCATTCTCGTTCAATCTGAAATCGTTGTTGGACAACAACAAATTAATAAAAACGCGGAATCATTACTTAATTGTTTGACATGTTTTGACTGACGAATGACAATCCGACTGTCAATACTTCGGCTCTCCGAGTGGAGGAAAAATGGTCATTACTATTGGGGCGGAAAAAGGTGGTGTTGCTAAGACACGATTGGCAACTCACATCGCAGCCTTGGCTGCATCGGAAGGCGTTGATGTCGTTCTCCTCGACACGGATAAGCAGGGATCTGCGATGAGTTGGTCGCGAATTCGGAATGAGGAGGGTGTCACGCCAGCAATTCCGGTGCTTGCTCTACCGGCAAATCCCGCTCGGGAGCTAGCAAATCTGGCAAACAAGTACACCCTGGTTGTTGTGGACATCGGCGCTCAAAACTATCGAACGATGCTCGAATGCGCACTCCTATCAGATCTCGTCCTTGTGCCGTGTGGTGCAGATCAACAAGAGGTTGAGTCGACCTTGAATGTTTTTTCGACCCTGAAAGACATGGGGCCTCGGCATGAAAGCGGAGAGATCCCTGCGTACGTTGTCCTGACCCGGGTTTCGCCGGTCGAAGGGGCCAAGGCGACTGCCGACCTCCGATCCTATCTCGAGAGCGAAGACATCCGACTTTTCGACGCACAAATTCCCCAAAGGGCAGCCTGGCTTGCCACTGGAAAGACGGGCAGGGCTGTCCATGAATTGAAGGGCCGCGACCGGTCGAAGAAGGCGATCGATGAAATGGACGCGGTCTACCGGGAAATTATCGAGCGAATCAATGGCGGGGACGAAGAATAATGGCTACCTTCAAGAAGAAACCCCTGGCAACTGACCGAGTTGCCGCAGTTCAGGACGCGGCATCGACAGCACCGATCGTGGGGGACCCGCGGATGGCGCCACCGGCAATACATATCGAGCTGCCCAAAGCGCAAGAGGTTGGCTCGAGCCAAGATCCTGCGAAATATGAAATTGGGCAGGCGTATGAAGTTCCTATCGGAAAAATTAAATCGAATTCTGTCAATCCAAGAGCCATCTATACCGCTTCTGCTGTCTCTGAGATGGCCGCGTCGCTATTGGCCCGGGGGCAGGGCATGTCTGCGATCGCGTACGTCAATGAAGAAGCGGACATTGTTCTCATTGACGGTGAGAGGCGCCTTCGTGGGGCTCGTACGGCGGGTCTCCCAACGTTGCGGGTCGAAATTCGCCCGAAGCCGGCAAGTGAGCGCGAACTGTATGAGGAAGCCCGCGCTGCGAACGTAGAGCGCAAGGATCAGAGCCCGTTGGATGACGCGATCAAATGGAAGGAGTTGATAGCCAAGAAAATTTATCCAACCCAGGCAGCGTTAGCGAAGTCACTATCCCTCGGCGAAGACCACGTAAGCCGGACTATGTCGCTTGCTCAATTGCCAAGCAAGGTCGTTCAAACCGTCGCCGAGTATCCGGAACTTCTTTCTCTCAAAATGCTTAACGCAATTCGAGAATTCTGGGAAGTGAAGGGTGAAGAAGAGACCCTGGACCTGATATCGGATGCTGCGAAAAATGGCATGGGCTACCGCGATGTTGCGGCTAGACGTAAAGCGGCTGCAAAAGGGACGGTTAAGCGGCCTCGGTCGACCCGCGAACAGCTGACGTTCCGTGGAGCAAAAGGTGAGTTCAAATCGTTTGAAGAGGACGGACGGATTGAGCTCAAGCTGAAAGGCTTAGCTCCTGACGTCGCGGAAGAGATCAGCGAAAAGATCTTGGCGTTGTTTCCGAAAGAATAGCCTAGCTAGGTGACCGCAACTCACCCCGTAAGGCTTGTTCGACAAGAACCGACGCCCGGGCGGTCGAGGTGCTCGTCACCTTGGCTTTTCCCTCGGCTCGCAGACTCTCCGTACGCATAACTTGGGGCGAGTTGCCCGGAAGTTGCGCATATGTTGGGGCGAGAAAGGAAACGGGGTGAGCGCATATCTTGGGGCAAAGCGTTCCCTCATGCGTTCGCATCGGTTGGGGCGGAATCGGGTCGACTCAATGCGCATATCTTGGGGCCGAGTCAACGTAACGAGATACGCATAAGTTGGGGCAGATTTGGATCAACTACATGCGCATAAGTTGGGGCACACAAGACGGTGGCGGTCTCATAGTCGCGACTTCCTGAATCCTGCTCTGCCGGGCGCTCCCGCGTGAGTGAGCACTAACTGGGGCGAATTACACCGCGCATATGTTGGGGCGCACCTTCAACTTGGCGGGCGCATAAATCGGGGCGGTGTGAGCACGCTCACTTCGCATAAGTTGGGGCGGTGTCGTCTCTCAGGCGGTGCCATGCATAAGTTGGTACGGGCGTGCCTGACGAATAGCCGAATGGGATATCGGTCAGCACCCTTGGCCTTTTCAACGCACGCATAAGATGGGGCAGATCCGGCGTGTAGTCTTGCTCCAAGGTTGGCCGGTTTTTCGGTCGGTGGAAGGGTGTTCTTTCTTCGTCGTGGTCGAGGGATCGCGGAGAGTGGGCAACCGGAGGTTGTCCACTGGAGCGAGCCCCTCTACAAGCAACATAGAAGTAAACATATTTCTAAAAGCAAACCCTAGATGCGCGAATTCTTTTTGCAAATCAAGGTGTTGCAGGGGAATTTGCCCCTATTTATGCGCGCAGCGCCCCAAGATATGCGGGCATGGCCCCGACTTATGCGCAACCTCGGCCCCAACTTATGCGAAATCCGGCCCCTAATTATGCGTGGATAACTTGCCTTATCCACAGGGTTTATCCACACCTGCCGTTTTGCCCCGAGATATGCGTGACGGGGTGGGGGAGCTATGTTTTAATCCGCCAACCTGAGCGAGCATGATCATGCCTGACGTCTCCAAGCCAAAGTCCCTGCCGCGAAAGTCTCCGGAACCAAAATCGACTGCAATTCGACCGAACGTCGCGACGCGACTTTTCGAAGAATCGCTCGCGATCGAACGCGAAGACGCATTCCGCGCCGGGATGGCGGGCTTCATGGGACGTGCCCTCGTTCAAGCGACGTTGCCTTACCGCGAACCGGATCGGAACCTTCCTGTCTGGGGGAGAGCGTCCGGCGACATGAGCCTGATCATAAAGCCCGGCTACTACCACGAGAAAAAGACGAATCAGCTCGAGAGTATGGGTTACCCGTACGGGACAATTCCTCGACTGCTTTTGGCATGGCTCGGAACCGAAGCGGTTCGTACGAAAGAGCGACAACTCGTCCTCGGAAAGTCACTTTCGACGTTCATGGATGCGCTCGGGATCTCGTCGCACACTGGCGGCAAGAACGGCTCCATTACGCGAGTGCGCGAAATGATGAAGCGCTTGTTTGCGTCTGATATGGCCATCGTTCACGGCGGAGGATCCGCGCCAGGTGCCGATTTCGCGACTCGAAAGTTCAGCATCGCAGATGAGACGTGCCTTTGGTGGGATCCCCAAGCACCTGAGCAAGCGGGCCTTTGGCAGTCCACGGTGACCCTGTCGGAGAAGTTCTTCAAAGAGATTCTCGAGGCGCCAGTGCCGATTGATCTACGAGCATTGAAGGCACTGCGCCAGTCGCCAATGGCCATCGATCTCTACTGCTGGCTTACTTATCGAAATTTCTCTTTGCGTGCTCCGACTACGGTTCCGTGGGAAGCATTGAAACTGCAATTTGGTTCGGGTGCCGCAGAAGACAAGAAGTTCAGGGAAACAGTTCGGCGAGCACTGCTCCAGGTACTGGAAGTCTATCCGGCGGCGAACGTCAATCCTACGAGGGCAGGTCTGTATCTCGAGCCTTCAAAAACTAGCGTACCCAAGCTGGTAAAGACGTCCTGAACGTTGACCGGAACTGGACTTTCTTCGCCACGCATATGTTGGGGCGGGGCGTTGACGTCGCGCTTCGTGATCGTGTGGCCGACTCTGCGGCGGTTCTGGTTCCTCACTGGCGGGCGAGCGATACGCGAGCGTTCAGCAAAACTCACGCGCGTCGGCAACGCACTGAGTAGCTCGGTCCGGTCAACGAGCTTTTGCGCGACACGTGCCTCACTTTGCCGTCGGTCTGCAACACCACAGCCAAAGCGCCGTGCGTTGATTTCCGCCAGTGAGAGAGGGAAGTGCGTTCGCGAGCACCAGCAGCTCGCGTCGATCGAGCCGCGCGGACCGCGCGAGATCGGCGACGTTGATGAACGGGCGCACGGCGCGCGCGAGCTTGATCCGTCTGGTGGTGGGCCGGGCATGCTCCACGCAGCATCTAGAAACCGAGCCGAACGGGTGCTGACCTTGTCGGCTCTTCAATAGCGCAATCCCGTGTGCTTGCGGTCAGGTCGACGGGCAGTACCTGGACGCCGCGACGCTTCCTTCGAATCCTGCAGCACCTGCGACAGAGTGTAGAAACCCATCGGCTAGAGGTTCACGAGCGGCAGCCGTGATCGCTGGTGACGCTCGCCGTTCGGCGTGAGCTCGTACCGGCATTCGGAATTCGGTCGGTCGACACGGATCACGGCAAGCGGTTTCATCGGCCTCAACGCGTATTCGATTCCGTAACATCGAGGCGATCGGCCGCGGCCGGCACTGCCGCGCTACAGGCCGGCCGCGCACCGACACCGGAAGTCCACGTACATTGCCGCTTGCGGCACCAAGATATCCAACCCTCAGATCCGATCGGCCGGCCGTTTCAGCGCCTCCAGTGCGCAATCGTCGCGCTCGGGCTGCCCGGGTCCTTTCAGTGGGCGTACCAAATGTGTGACGTGTGACACGACCGCTACGTCATCGTGGAGGCGGTCGCTGCGCGGGCCGAGACTGCATGCATGCACGTCGCCGAGCCCGACCTCGCCAAGCGCTGCGAGCGACAGCTGGCGGCCGGGGACTGGAAAACGTGCTTGCGCTTTGATATTTCATATCATATCGTATCAAACATATCATAGCGTATCGTAACGTAACGAGGTAAATAATGGGTCGCGAAGCAACCATCACCGCCGAACAGGTCTACGCCATCGCCGATACGATGCGGGCAGAAGGGATCAAGCCGACGCTGCGCGGCGTCCGCGAGCGACTGGGCGGGGTCGGCAGCATGGGCACGATCACCAAGCTCTTGCAACGATGGAAGGCCGGACAGGAGCAGCAGCCCAGCCCCGCGCTCGCGGTGCCGCCGCTACTGCAGCGTGCGATCGTCGATTGGATGGCGCAGGAGCTTTCGGCCGCCCGAGCGACACTCGAGGCCGAGCTCGCTGACCAGCAGCAGGCGGCCACGGATCTCGCCACCGAGAACGAACGCCAGGCGGATCTCATCGCGGCGCGTGAAGACGAAATCGAGGCGCTATCGATCGACAAAGCCGAAGCCGAAGGTAAAGCCGGGCAATTAGAGCTCGATCTCGCTGCGGCGCGGGACGAGGCTGCGCGCGAGCGCCAGGCGGCCGAACAAGCCCGAACGGAGCTCGCGAAGGCGCTGCTGCGTTTGGAGGCGATGCCGAGATTGGAAATGGATCTCACGACCGTGCGAGGCGAGCTCGAGCGCGAACGTCAGGCGCGCATTGCAGCCGAACAATCGGCCGCCGTACTTGAGGCGCAGAAGGCCGATTTGAGTGCGCGACTTGAGGAGGCGAGGGCGCTCACCGAGCGCGCGGAAGCTGACGCCGAGCGAGCGCGAACGGAGGCGAGGGTGGCCGGCGAACAGGCGGCGCAATTACGCGGGCAAACTGCACGTCGACCGGCGAAGCGCATCAAAGCGAAGCTGACCTGATGACTGGCGAGGCCGAGCAAACTGCCTGGCCTCGGCGCTCTGCATCGGATGTGTCGCGCACATGGTGCGAGGCACCCCCTTTCTTGGAGGCTTTGGGGGAGGGTGGCGCGATGGGGCGTGGGGTCGCGAGCGGTAAGCGAATTGACCGTTAGTTGCGTATTTGGTTTTGCTCTCAAGGATTCCCTACCTCAGACGCGAGCGCTCCCGCTTGTAAACAGTGGGGCCTACCGATATACTGGGCGCACGCCTGAGACAACAGGCGTCGGGTTTGGCGACCCGTCCAATCAAAGCGCACAAGACCGCGCCCTGCGGTCTTTTTTGTGCCGATGGCCTCTGCGCGCCGCTTCTATGGGCGGGCCTCGGTGGGGAGACCTTAGGGTCTGCCGGTTTCTTTGATTGCCGGTTCGCCAACCCTGCCTTGTGCCCGCTCACCCCATTTGGCGATGGGAAGCGGGGTCAACCGCAAATCAAAGAGGCTCATCCTTGAACAACATCGCGCCTGCGTCCGGGCACCTTTCGCCCAGCCTCCCGTTTCCCTGGTCCCGAATCTTCGGATGGCTGCTCGCCACCCTGGCGACCGGCACATCGCTATGGATCTCCGTCGTCGCCGGCGCCGAACGTGGCGGGCTCCCCGTCGAGCGCGCAGTGTGGGCAGCAGTCGGCGTAGTCGTCCTTCTCGGCGCGCACTTGATCCCGGCGCTGTCGCGCGGCACCGGAGCGAACGTGCGCCTGCCTGCGATGGCGTTATGGGCCGTCTGCATGGTCAGCACCGGGTACGGTCACGCCACGTTTTTCTTGGCGGCGCAGCGTCACGCGGGTGACGTGAGGGCGGAGACGCTCCATCGAAGCACCCAGGCGGCCGACACGGTGCCGGCCGCCGGTCGAAGCTTGGCTGAGATCGCGCGCGACCAGGCCCGCGTAACGCAGCAGCTCGCCGTGGCACGCAATTCACGATGCGCGACCCGGTGCGAACTGCTCGCCGTTCGGCGCGAGTCGTTGTCCGCGCAGCTTGCCGCCTTCGACGTCGAGTCGGCCGAAGCTCGTCGGCGCGAACAAGCCGTCGACCGCATGCGCGTCGCGAACGAACGCCAGCGGGCACGCGAAGAGCAGGCCCGAATCGATCCCGTCACGGCGCGGGCAGCGGACTGGCTGGACGTTTCTCGCGAAACCGTCGACCTTGCGGTTGCGCTCGCCTATGGCTCGGTGCTCGAGTGTGTGGCATGCCTCTGCTGGTTGCTCGCGCTGCCGACGGCCCGGCGTGACTCAGGAGGCCGCCCGCAACCTTCGATCATGTCCGATTCCCACGTGGCTGCCGCGAGTCACGGTCCAGTCACGTCCTCCCAGTCCCTCGGACAGGAGCAGCACCTGCCGGACGCAGCGAGTAACGCCCCGGTCACGCCGAGTCATGCAGTCGAGGCGGCCGCGACTCATCCGTCGCGCGATGGGTCCGCGGGGCGCGTCACGAACACCGACTTGCTCCTTCTCACGCACGCAATCGTGGACGGGCAGGTCCGGCCAACCGTCAAGGAAATCCGGACGTTTTTGAAGTGCTCCCAAGACAAGGCGATGCGGTTGCGGCGACAGTTCCTCGAGGTGATGGGCGACGCGCCAAGCGGCGAGCGTCCTGCAGACGCACACGTATTCGCCGGGCAACGTCCTCGTCTGGTGCACTCGGGTTCCGGCCGGCCACGAGCAGCGTAGGGGCCATATCCGGGAGATGAAAAAGGGGAATTCCTTATGCGCTGCGGAGCGTAAGTCTTCCCTTGTTCGATCCCCATATACACTCGCCTCGGCCACGACAGAAGCCATGATCTGGCGGCGTAACAATCATTGACGATTCGTCTTGAGCAGGCCACCTAGAATGACTTGACCTAATCGTCATATGATCTAATAGCCGGATTTCGCGTGTATTGATGACCTCCGCAGCCCATCGATTCGACGGCATGGCGGCGGCGAATCAGGAACAGCCTGTCTTCGTTCTAACGACGCCAACGAGCGAAAAGGGGACGTCTGTTCTGGCCGATTCGTCACGCTTCGGTCCGGCTGTCCGCTGTTTTTTGTCGCCTTTCGATGCACTGCTGGACATGTTGTTTTTGCAACGATGCGATCCGGACGCGGTTAACGCGGTTCTCCACTCGAGTCGATTGCCGTCAGAGATTTTCTACTCGAGTTGGATTCGTCAACGACCGCTCACGCTGCATGTTGCGTGGCTGGCGCACGAAAACCGCCTTGTCGCTTACCGCGACGGCCGCCTGGTCCGTGCCGCGCGCGATCAGGCTGGACAGTGGCGACGGAGACAGCGAACACCGGACGCGATGGCGATCGATACCGGCACGTTGGCAGTGCTTGATCGCTTGCACGAGCGCGCCGGACTGTTTGCCTGGCGTGACACCCTGCAGATCGTGCATCAGTGGGTTGCCTCGCCAGCCACGGAACAAGCCGCGCTGCAGCGTGCGGTCGGTGCGCTCGACGTCGTCGAGCCGATTGTTGTACCGGCTAATGCTGCGGAGCAATTGGCGCTGTACGACCCGGAAGGGGCGCGCTGGCACTTCGTGTCGCGTGACATGAGCTTCTGACGCATCCGCAGTCGCGAATGAATGTCGGAGGTCTCGCTTGGCAAGATCCGAACAAGAAACAGAGAGGGCCGAAGTGAGTATCAGCGAAACACTCAGCAGCTTCGCGTCGGGCGCGGTCGACTGGAACCGTCGGCCGGTCGCATTAAATTTCGGACGGTTGCAAGGCACCTTGGGACGCTTGCTTGCGCTCCAGCACGCAAACGTTCACGAAGGGTTGATGACCGGGATCCATGGGCATGTGACCTGCGTGTCGACGCGGCACGATTTGTCGCCGCGTCTTTTTATTGGCGTCCCGGTCTCGGTGCGACTCGTCACCGACCGCGGCCAGCTACACGTGATCAACGCCATCATCCAGAACGTGCAGGTCGGCCAAAGCGATGGCGAACTGTGCGTGTACCAGCTGACCGTGTGCGACGCCCTCTCGCTGATGGACAAGCGCACAAACTCACGTGTGTTCCGGAAGCAAAGCGTTGTCGATGTCCTGGCGGTGATGTTCAACGAGTGGCGACAGCGCAGTTCCGCCCTCGCTCGTGCGTTCGAGTTCGACTTGTCCGCTCTGAATCGCGATCGCTATCCGCCCCGCGAATTAACTCGACAGGTGAATGAGTCGGACGCCGCGTTTGTGCGCCGCCTGTTGCGCCGCGAAGGGATTTCGATCTTCGTCAAGGCCGGCGCCGCAAAGGGCGGCTCGAGCGCGCAAGACGATACGCCGATCCACACCCTGGTGTGCTGTGACAATCCGGACTCGTTGCAAGAATCACCGGCCGGCACTGTGCGCCTCCATCCTCGCGACGCCGGCACCGAGGAGCGCGATACCGTCACGCTGTTCGCACTGCACGCACGACTGGTACCGGGCGCAGCCAGCCGGCCGTCGTGGGACTATAAGAAGGCGCGGATCGACGAGTCGACCGTCACCGGCAGTGTCGATCAAGGCGAGACTGGCAACGACCTGGCGAAGCTCTTGACCGACGTGGCGATCGATATCCCGCACGCAGGGGACTCGTGGGACGACCAAGAGCGCCTCACTCGGTCCAGAATGCTCGCGCATCAATTCGAAGCCGAGCAGTTCGACGGCGCAAGTGGCATTCGCGATCTCGCCGTCGGGACCTGGTTCACGCTGACGGGCGATCCCGAGCTGGACATGCAGTCGGCCGACAAACGGCAGTTCGTCATCACGTCGATTCATCACGACGTGACGAACAACTTGCCGAAGGGGCTGACGGATCGCGTACAAACGCTGTTCGCGGCAAGCAGGAATCTTGCATCTCCTTCGCCGGCACAGCTGCTGGCATCCTCCGCTGAATCCGATACACGCTACGAGAACACCTTCACTTGCGTGCGCCGCGGCATCCCGATCACGCCGGCATACGATCCGAAGATCGACCTCCCTGCTGTTCATCTGCTGACAGGCGTCATCGTCACGCGCGACGGCGACGAGGTGGTGAGCGACGAGCTCGGCCGGGTCTACGTGCGGATCCACGGCCTGGACCCCGCAGACCACTCACATGCACAAGGAGCCGGCACGAACGACAATGCCGGGGACAGCGCTCCGATTCGCGTGGCATCGAGTTTGGCGGGCACGCAGTTCGGCGCGTCGTTTCTTCCACGCGTCGGAATGGAGGTCCTGCTCGGCGCGATCGGCGGGGACCCCGATCGGTTGGTGATCATCGCGGTCCTCGGGAACGGTGCGAATCCGCCGGCGGCGTTCACGCATACTGGTTCACTGCCAGGCAACCGGTATGTGTCGGGGATCAAGACCAAGGAAATCAAGGGCCAGCGCTATAACCAGCTGCGGCTCGACGACACGCCCGGCCAAATTTCCAGCCAGTTGGCGAGCGAACATGCGCATTCCCAGCTGAATCTGGGGTATCTGACGCAGCCGCGCCAGGACGGTCAAGGAAAGGACCGCGGCGAAGGTGCCGAGCTGCGTACCGACGCGGCAGCCGCGCTGCGTGCCGCGCAAGGCATCTTGCTGACGACCTATGCTCGCTCGCAGGCAAGCGGCGGACAGCTTGACCGTGACGAGCTGCTGCAGCTGCTCGGCGAGTGTACCGAGTTGTTCAAGTCGCTGGGCGACTATGCGGGCGAGCATGGCGGACAGGCTACCGACACTGCTGGCCAGCAGGCGATCGCCGCGGCGTTCAAGAACTGGGCGCCCGCCGGCGGAGCATCTGAGACCGGTGCCGGCGCCGCTGGAAGCTCGCAGGCCCTAATGGCGTTCGGCGCGCAGGCCGGCTCGGTCGCGATCACGCCGAAGACGCACGTGACGTACGCCGGCGAGAACATCGACCAGGTCGCGCAACAGCACGTCCAGCTGACCAGCGGCCAGCGCATCAACCTGCATGGCGGCCGCGGGGTCGCCATGTTCGCCCACAGCGATGGCATCTCGGCAATCGCAAATCAAGGCAAGGTCACGCTGCAGAGCCAGAACGACGACACGCACATCGATTCGGCGAAGAACATCCAGTTCGCAGCGGCCGACGGCAAGATCACCGGCATGGCGAACGACCAAGTAGTCTTCACGACGTCGGGCGGCGCCTACCTGAAACTACACGGCACCGACATCGAGCTCGGCTGCCCGGGCAAGTTCACCGTGAAGTCCGCTGGCCATTCGTGGCAGGGCCCGGCCAGCATGAGTACGGACATGCCGAAGTTCGATAAAGAACCGCTCGGGGCGATACCGAAGCTCGTACGAGCTTCCGATGGTCAGCCGATCGAGGGTTTTGTGGGTGAAGTCCACAAGGCATCGGGCGGGATATTGAGTGGCCAGACGGACAGTACAGGCACGCTGGCTCCGATCGAGCACGACCAGTTCGAACAGGTAGTGGTGAAGTTTTTCAGAAAAGACACGTAAGAACCGACAGAGAACAGAACATGCCTAACAAGTCTGCGAGTCCGGCTGCCAGCAAGGTTGGCACGTTGCTGCCCGGCAAGAAAAAGGAAATTGTTGCTGTTAATCCGATGCCGTTACCCGGTGTCGTAATTTTCGTGCACGGCGTCAACTCTGAGGGCGAGTGGTTCGAGGCGGCTGAGGCTGGGCTGTGTAAAGGCCTTAATCGTCGACTCGCTCGGCTCGACGATCAGATGGCACACAAAGGGCCCGAAGCCGGACAGCTTACGCCGGTCCGCTATATCGAGAGCCTGACACCGGATGGCTTCATTAATCCGAACATGGCACCGCAGACCTACATCAAACCCGATCCGTCGTTCTCACCCGTGATTCATTTCCGGTGGGGCTACAAGGCAAACAAGGATGACTTGAAGAAGTACGGCGGAAACGTGTTTCTGAACGAGCAGAACTACTGGGGTGGTGGTCCGTTCGCGAACGGGTGCTCAAGCTTGCCTGATTTGTGGAACAAGGGCATCAACGACCGTCTGTTCCTGATGTTGACTATCCAGGCGCTCAATCCCGTCGACGCGCGGCAGGTCTATGCGACACCCGAGCGGCACTATGGCGTCATGGCAGCATTGCGACTCGCAAAGTTGATCGAGTCGATTCGAAAGAAACAAGCGGACTGTCCAATCACGGTGGTATGCCACAGCCAGGGCAACATCGTGGGTCTAGCGGCAGCATTTCTCGGTGATCGGATGCCTCCCGTCAAGGACGGAAAGGGCAAACAGGGAGAGTGCGTCGCCGATGCATACGTGTTGGCCAATCCGCCGTATAGCGTAGTCGGGGAACTCGGAACGGACTCGTGGGCACAGCGCGGCATCCAGAATATATACGGCGAGCACGGACGAGAATCGTACTTCGCACGCATGGCCACGTTGAAAGAGTTTTTCGACATCATCAGATGGCGGCCGCGGTGCGAAATGTCTCCCGAGGAGATCGACAAGGAGATGGCAAATTCACGCCCGTCGGCCAAAGGCAAGCCGTTCTCTGCCGAAGCGGATCGCGAGGCCCATGGAGTCAGTGGCGGGGCCAAAAAGTTCACGTCTGGACGCGTGACGTTGTACTGCTGCCCGCACGATCAAGTGATTTCAGCCACCACCGTCCAGGGTATCGGCTGGCGCGGACTGTCCAGTACCGAGATCGAGGAAGCAGGCGGCGTCGGTGTGCTCGTGCAGCGCGTGTTCGCCTCTGGTTTCACAATAGGCAAAGACGCGAAACAGGTTTATCGCTACTGGGAGGATGATTGGCGCTATCAGAAGGGAGCGACGCCCGGATTCTGGTTTCCACCGTCACCTCCAATCAAGCTCTCCTTCACACGTGCCCTCGGAAAATACAAGTCGCTCGGCCGCTTTTTGGATTTCCGATTCCGCGACGGAATCCACATCGTCGACTTTTTTGGGAAAAAATTCCCGGTAAATGCGAATCCGCCAAAGGGCTGGACAGTGCCTTGCAATGCACCGAAGCTCGACCAACCTTTCGAGCCGGTGGCAATGAAGCACGGGTATCCCATCCAGGCCGTTAAGGATGGTGACAAGGCCGTGAGTTTCTTCAACGAAGGCAATGACCCACCGGCTTCTGATAGAAATCTGAGTAAGAAGCCCGAAGACAAACGTGGAGGCGACGCGATCGACTTCTACAACGGGGCGGCGCCCGCGGAAGGCAACGCGGCGAGCGAGGCCGGGCTTCGATACGAAATGCACGCGATTGTGCGTCAAACCGCGCGACGCGAACAAGACGCGGACGGCCCGATGTTCGGTCCGAGCGGCAGCGTTATCTCGGAAACACCGGGTTACAACACCGCCGACGATCGCACGCGATATGCAAACAGCACGGTTAAGGCCTACCTCGAGAGTACCGAGAAGAACAACCCGACCAACCATTCGATAACCATGACGAATCCGATGCACGCGGAAAAGGCGCTCGCCTATGATGTGGCGATCGGCGTGTGTCGGTTGACGCCGCAAGATTGGGCCGATTTGCGCGTTGAGGCCGATTGGCGATTCAGCAACGGTGTTAGCCAAGCCAATCCAAACAAGAAATACTCTGAGTATTTCAATAAAGGAACGATGAAAAACACCCCACTCGATGCATGGATCAAGAACGATCCGGATGCCACGATGCCGAAACGCATCTCGGACGAGCGAGATGGATCGTGGCTGCTCGATGTGGCCCGCTTCGTATGAGCGCGCTGATTTCGACGTGGCCGCGCCGGATCGGCGTGGTGGTGGCGCTGCTGTTGATAGCCTTTGGCGTCGGGGCGCTTTCGCTCTACTATTCGACACGGGTTGCCGGCCAACCGTTGACACCTGAGGACTTAATGAAGCGTCTGTTCGTGCTGCCAATCCTGATCATCGTGGCTGTCGTGGCGCTCGGCGTTGCGTTCATGAAATCGCGAGCGCCCAAGGCGACGCCTGCGGACGCGGTGCCCGCTGCCACTACGGCACCGACTGAGAATAAATCGTTTCGTGCGCAGGTGGTTGGTCTCGCGTGGCTAAACCCGCTCCAGCGCCGTGACTACCCGACTGAATGGCAGCTGCTGTGGACCATGGGACTCGTCAAGCCGAATGAGCACGACGATATGGTTAAGACCGAGCCGCAGAAGTTCACAACGCTGCAGCCCATCGTTGGTGTTGCGGACGGTAACAACGGTCGCGAAACGTTCGATGGCTTCTACGAAAAATACGTCGATCAGCTCCTCACCCTGTTCGGTGAGATCTATGTCATGAGCCCGGTGTATTTTTATACCGTTCATTCGAAGAACCCGAAGGAGTGGCGCGAACTGGCTGGCACCCATATCGAGTTCGCCATCCCTGAAAAGCGTCTCGACCCGGAGGAGACTCGTAAATACTTGGTGAAGGAGTTTGTCTCAACGTTCGAGATCGGCAACAAGTACTTTCCCGACCTGTGGAGCAAGGATACGCCGCCGAACGTGCACATCACCCCCGGCGGGCCAAATGCAGGGTTTACGTCGCTTGATCGCGCACTCGACTTCTTGCAGGCCCATCCGGACCAAAGCGTTTGGGTCATGAACTGGGATGCTCCGAGTTTCCCGCCAAAAGATGGGCAGATGAACGAGAACATGGTGCTCCTGGTGTTGACGGGGCCCGACTTCAAGACCGAACGTGAACCGCTCGCTTGGATCGGTCGTACTGCAGTCGGGAACGTGAACGACTTCGAAAAGAAAGCTGGCACGACCCGAGCAGTCGAGGCCTGGAAATCGACCATCGACCAAGCCGCCCACAATGCGGGAGTGACGACGGCGGATCTGCACTACGTGGTCCATGACGCCGGCAAGGGCAGCGACGTCGCGTCTGCCCGGCTTGGTGCGTTGTCACAGACGTTGACCGAGGTGCTGCCCGAGTACGACTTCAAGAAGCAGACGTTCAACACGCCGGCGCTGCTTGGCGAGATGGGTGCCGGTACCGCGCTGACCGACGTGGCACTGGCAATCGGCCGCGCGAACCATCTCGGCGGCAATACGCTGGTGGCCGGCACAACCGATACCGAGCACCCGACGGCCGTCGTCGTCGTGCCTCCGGCAAAGCTGAATCCGATTGATCCGAAGGCACCGTGGTTCCGCGCGCGCGGCGCCGGCTCCGCCTTTCTGCCCTGGTGGGGCAAGCGCCACGACATCGACTACAGTCGCTACGAACAAGGCTATAGCTTCTAGGTATGAAGGCGACGGCACCATCCGACTTGGCCATGCACCGGTTAGCGCGTCGCCTGTTTCGTCATGAGAGGTGGTTATGAATTCCGAGGTGTACAGACAATCTCGTCATCGCCAAATATTGGCGTGGGGAGGTGGGATGCTTGTCGTGGGAATCGGCCTCGTCTCTTTCTGTATCGTTGCTCTGGCCATTGGCGTGTTTGACAAGCTTCAGATTCGGATGGATGAGGTTTCGTTAATTATTATCGTACCGGTCCTTATCGCGGCGATTGGACTCATCCTGATCATCGTGGGTTTGGTCAAAGGATTCCGAGCGCGTAAATGATCCGCGTTGTCCCGTGGATTTTCATAACGATGGAAATTCGATCTGATTGGCCGACTGGATCTGCGTCAGATTTGAACCAGGAGCAGGAGTTTTCATGCGTGGCGTAATTCGGGTAGGTGACGTGCACAGTCACGGCGGGCGAGTCGAGTCGGGCGCCGCTAACAGCGAGGTTATGGGTCGACCGGTCGCACGAATCGGTGATCGCTGTACCTGCCCGATCCATGGTGAGTGCGTAATCGTCGAGGGCGATACGGAGTTCGACGTCGAGGGCAGTTTTGCGTCGTTCGACGGCCATAAAACCTCGTGCGGGGCAGTGCTGATCTCGTCCGTTTCTACGTCTGGGCGACCATAGTTCCGCTGCGCTACCGGACGTAATATTCCGGCGATCGTAGTTAGCGTGTCAGTGTGCCTTTATGCGTAACCGCCACCACCTATCTGAACTGGAGCATTGAGCCCGATGGCAAGTACAAGTACGGAATCAAGTTTCCCTAACCAAACGGGGACGCACGAGTTTGCTAAAAACTGGCGCTGGATCGCATTTTTCGGACCCGCAGTCTATGGCGCCTACCGGTTCCTCGTAGACATTGTCGTACCGTTGGTTGTGGTGGGCCTCGATCTGAGATCGATCTACGGCGCTTACTCGATCATCTTTGCGTACGGTCCGGCATTGGTATTTCTCGGCGCCATGTTCTACGTTCATCGGCGCGTGTTTTTTCCCGACATTCAGGTCGTCGGGACGATCAAGCGACCAGACATAGTCGCCGGCGTTGCAACGATCACGCTTATCTATCTCGCAGGTAACGCGCTCGAATTGCTGTTGCAACAGCCTCGTGAGCAGAACATGGCTGGGATGTTCCAGTCGCTGACGGCATTCCAGATCGTCGTGAAGACCGGAGCGTTGATTGTCCTTCCGCCGATCGTCGAGGAACTGGCTTTCCGGCATTTTTTACTTTCGTTCTTCCCATTTCGCGCGAACAGCCGTATTGCGACTCTCGCAGTGGTCGCGACCGCGCTTTACTTCTCGCATGTCCACACCTACCAATACTGGACGACCGACGTCACGATCTTTCTCGTTGGCGTCGTTTTCGCGATCGCGAGGATTCGCTCGAACGGCATGGTGCTGTCCATCATGCTCCACGCCTATGCGATCGCGTTCGGCCTAGCAATGGACCAACTGATGGTACGGCTTGCCGGATAGGATCGCGATCACCGTGGTACCAGGTGCTCATTTGTGCGCCGATGCTATACGGGTCGCCAACATCATGAAGACGGCGAGGGCTACCGCTATTGCTGCCGCGGCAGCCCTCTGAGTCGCGAGAGGTTCGGTTGCCCATCGCCAAGCGAGCATAAGCGGTGGACACGCTCTCGAGACTTGCTGTCATCGTATCAGGCCGCGTTGCGACCTTTCGATCATTTGACGATTGTTCAACGTCGCGCCAGCTCCATTCAGATGCGGGCAGAAAGCGCTCGTATTTCGCTGGCTCTCGGCGCAGGCGCGTTCCTATCGGCGACATGTAGATCGACGTCGTGCCGTGCGACGTGTACCGGAACGTGCGCTGTGCGACCTCGAGCGCGAAACCGACGGCCAGCAGCTCTGTGATAGCCTAGCGAGCGAGAACTGCGGGTGCCGCGCACCAAGCAGCTTCCGGACGCGGCCCGTGCTGCCGACATCGTCAGATTCGCCAAATTTCTCACGGGACCGCAGCGCCAGCGGCACGGCGAGCGGCGCTACCGGCAGCACACCCGGCGACTTGGCCACGGCCGCCGCGTCGAAATCCTGTCTCCACGAAAGCATCATTTCTTTGCACGATTCGGACGGTAACCCCTTAAAGCGATTCCGTAGGGTTTTATTGCTAGTTGCGCATGTGCGACCCAGTTAAATGCCACAATACGAATTCGTAGAAAGTCGTCATGGCAGAAGAGCCGAAGCGACCGAAATTCAGACAAAAAAGGGGAAAATACGATGACGAAACGCAACCGATCGTATGCGCAGGTGAACGCTGAAATTGCCACCCTGCAGCAAGAAGCCGCTCAGTTGCGCGCGGAAGAGATCAAAGCGGTGATCGCAGACGTGCGCGCGAAGGTGGCAGAGTATGGTCTCACCGAACAGGATGTGTTTGGCCGCAAGCGCGCCTCACGCACGACCGGAACAACGCGAGCAAAAGTCGAGGCGGCGCCGAAATACCAGGATCCCAAAACCGGCGCAACGTGGACAGGGCGCGGCCGCGCACCGGCCTGGATTGCCGACGTGAAAAATCGAAACCGCTTTCTGATCAAGTGACCGCTCGAGCGCTCGGCTCATTTCGCCCCAACCGACACAATGGAGGTCGTAATTGAAACCCCGGAATCCCGTCGACGTTGCAGCATCCCGTTATGGCCTGCGTCGGGCCATCGCAGTATTCATCGTGTGGAGCATTGCATGCGAATTGATCTTTCATCGCGCACTCGGATGGTCGACGGCCGCCACGCCCTATAACCTCGCTCGTGCCGGCGTCGTCTTGGCGATCGGCTGTTGCTTTGCGATGATCATCGGCAGGCGCGCCGAGGCTCGATTTAAGCGCGCGTCAGGCGTCGCAGCCTAACCTTCGGACCACTCACCCTTCCTTCTCCGCTCGCTCGTCGCCTCAAGTCGCGACGAGGGAGCAGCTCAGGTGCAGCGCCGGCCGCGAGCCCCGCGCATTGTTGCCATCAAAACATCCGGCCCTGTTCTTCGAGGTAAGAGTTGTCGACCTGCATCTGGATATGTGATTCCAGTTGGTCGGCAGCCATGTCGATTTGCGCCCGCAACGTCTCGGTCTGCTGCATGAATTCGCAATACCGTTGCAGGGCAGCGTGCGCATTTTCCTCGTTGCTTAGCGTGGCCAATCGATTGCGCCAGGACGGAATCGGATCCGTCCGTTGAGGCCATGGATAGTGCTGCGTGATCCACGCAAGATAGTCCGGTGTCATCGGTGCGGGCCCGCCGTGCTCGGACGCATACTTCTCGCCAAGCTCCGAGGTCGCTGTAGGCCACACCTGGCAGTCGATGACGACCTGGTCGCGCGGCGTCGAGGCCGGCTGCGGATAGTCTGCCATCGAAGCGAGCCGTCCGTCGGCCCAATCGATCGTCGCCGCCATGTCGTCCGAAAGATCCGCGACCAGGGTGTCGCCGAACTGCGCCGTGACATCGGCCAGACGTTGCCACGCCTGCTTGTATGTGTCCGGTGCCCATGCCATGTTCGACGAACCGAGATACTTGACGACGCGATGGGAGATCCGGTCCGCGCTCGAGCTCGGCCAAAACATAGGCCGATACCGCAGCATCAGCTCACACGTGACGCGCGCATAGAACACCGCGAGTGCATGGAGGATGCCTTCGTGCCGCGCACCTCGGTGATAAGCAGTATTGCGAAAGCCATGCAGGTACTTGATCGTGCGAGCCAGTTCGTCCGAGATCAGGCCCGCATCGCGCGCGAGGCGCACCTTGGCGTCAAAGCGTGGTCCGAGCGCTTCGGCGACGTTGGCAGGGGGAAAGCGAGGCCCGTCGTCAGGTGGATACATCTTCGCGTCGATGCTGATGTCCTGCGCCTGCTGATGCAACGTCAGCTCGACGACGTTGTCGATCAGCATCAGTGCAAAGCGGTCGAAATTGCGATCCCTCATCGCCAATTGGTCGAGCGCCAGGTCCAATTGATCGATCTGATCGGCAAGAAATTGGCTCATGCTTTGAGCTCCTCGGGTCTATCCCTTCGTAGTAAGCGGCATCGAAATTGGTCGCACCGCACCAAAGGCTGTCGCCGGACCGCGCTGCGACGGTGCCGGCGCCGCTTCGCCCATCACTTCTGATTCGGCGTGGCCGTCAGATTGTCGACCAGCTCCTCCCCCGCGTCGACGGGCGTTGGATCGCCGCTACCGAACGACAGGTCGGAATTGCGATCGGTGCCTAAGGTTCGCTGCTTCCGTTCCGATAACAAGCTGGCCTACTTCGCTATTTCTCGGCCCTGCAATCAACCGAAGGACACGACTTGAGTTCGACAACAACAAAATCTGTTGCCTCACCGCAAGCCTCCAATCCGGCCGGCAACCCGATCGAAGAATACAAATCCGACTGGCTTGTCCCATTCTTCCACAACATTTACGTCCAGGTAGGGGTGGCACTTTGTGCAAGCGGCGTCGCGGCGTTGGCGATGTCATTCTGGTTCTGGCGATCGATCAACGCGGGGCTGTTGGACTACGCCATCGGATTCGGCTTCATCGCACCTCCATTCGGCTTGCTGGCGATCGGGAGCACCAATTTCGGCAAATTCACGGTAGTCGGCTATCGCAAGGCCCGGAGGCAGATCAAGAACCGGCGTAACCTCACGAGAAAGCTACCGAGAGGTCCTGCGCTTACAGAATGGGCTGACACATATTGCGTCCAGGCCGGGGTGAAGGCAGCAGCGCTCAAGTACCATTGCGCTGACGAGCTCCCGCCCGGATTCCCGAACGTACTGCGCGTGATCCGGCGCACGAAAAAAGGTTTGCTCGGCGCCAACCAAAAAACTGATTGATCTGGATGTACATCCGCGGTTGCGTCCTTCACGCCTTACCCCAATGGCGCTCACCAAAGCCCGTTCGGCACTCCACCGCTGAAGAACGCACCGGCGCAGCGGCAGGGTGCGGTGCCCCGCGTTCAATTTTCCGAGGATGCCAACGTAGGCGGGCCTTGCCACGCGACTTTTTCACGGCCGGCGAGCGAACTTGCTCGTAGCAGGTGACCGAACTGAACGCGATACAAGACAGGGATCCTGCAGGGATTGCTCAAGCTTCGGAGCGGGAGACCGTTATATCGGAGCGGGTCCATCTGCGCTATCATGGTACGCACCGCGTATCACATTTCAAAGCGATGTCGAATTCCAATCAGCAGGATTTTTTGAAGGGTGCCAAGGATCAACTCGGGATGACGTGGGATGAACTCGCGACGGCATCCGGTATCAATCCGCGCGCGCTGAAAACATACCGTATGCCGGACACATCTAAGGATTTTCGACCGCTCCCCGACCTCGCGCGAGCGGCGGTCCAGCGACTGATCGAGGTGCCAAACAAAAAGCGAAGGATCGTTTGACGTGGTACGCAGCGCGTACCATAATGACCACCTCATCAGACAGCGTGGGAAAAGATAAGAAATCATGGCAACGAAACTCTCGCACGCGGCTATTGCGCTTCTCGAACAAGCTGGATGCAACGAAGTCGGTGACGACTTCGTTGTCATTGGCACAACCGACGTGCGCGTGCTGCTATCAAACCGCGCTGTCGCCGATCTGAATCAACAGGCTCGCGAGCGGGCTGAGGATTGAACAGGAAAGCTATCTGACGCACCCAGGCGAAAAAGCTGGTTGAGCCACGGTGGGCCAATCGATCAAGAAAACGCCGGCCGGCGCCGGCAACAAGGAAATAGCGAAAACATGGACTCCAAATCGACAGGTTACCTCGCCCTAATTGCGCAACGAGAGGCACTGAATGCGCAAATCGACGCCGCTCGCGAAGCCGAACGTGAAGCGGCGATCGGGAAGATCAAGGAACTGATGAAGGAGTTCGATCTCAGCGTTCAGGATCTGCAAGAGAAAGTGCATAAGCGCAACTCAAGGCGCATGTCGACTGCTCCGAAGTACCGCGACCCGACGACAGGTAGAACCTGGTCCGGCCGGGGTCGGCAACCCGCGTGGCTCGGTAACGATCCTTCCGCGTTCCTAATCCAGCCGGACCTGCCCGCCATCTGAGTAGGGCAGCCTCTCGTCAGCTATTGATAGGAGACTCAGGATGCGGGACTTTTTTGAGAAATGCCTTGTCTTCGGCGGGATCATTCTCGCGTTCTGGCTGCTGACCTTCGATCGACGCAGCCCAAAGCAAAGACGCAAGGAGGACGCGCGACAGCTCGCCTGGGAAGACGAACGACGACGTAACGACGACGCTGCCGCAGCTTATCAAGCCCAGCAGAACCGCCACGATCACCACCGATAGGAAAACACATGTACGTGCTCGGACTCTCCATTCTCATGGTCAGCGCACTATTGACCGTGTTGTTCTCCTGGAAGCGCGCAGGCGGGATGGTGCTTCTCATGATGGTCTTCCTTAGCCTTGCGATGTACTGGTCCTTCTCGGTCATCGGGAGCGACGGTGCAAAGTACTGGTTGTCGCCCGGAGTCTTGCTATGGATCGCGGGCTTCGCCTGCTTCGCGCGCACGCGATTTATCGGGCGAGTTTCACAGCCTTAACGCAGCGGAAAATGGAAATGACGGGTATGACTCGCGACGAAATTAATGTGGAGGTGGCGGTTCACTTTTACAACACTCGGGGCGTCTACACGCCGAACACGACTGTGGCGTTTCCAGCGGAGTTCAACGGGATTGATGTGACGTGCGAGATCTCGGCGGAGGCGCTGCAGAATCATTTTGGCGTGCGCTCGGCGAACGGCGCGGACCTCGTCGCCGCGTTCGAGGCAAATCGGGCCGCGATCGAGGCGGTCGCCCGCGAAAAGCTACCGCAACGCATCCCCGCCGGTCGGTGCCTCTTGGTGTCGGCCGACTTCTAATGCAGCACGGAATGCGGCAATGACCTACTTCAAAATTGGCGATGCGGTGTACAGCGCGGATGATCCGCATTTAAGCGAAGCGATCGCGACTGTTTGGGGCTCACCGACCCCTCCGCTGTGTCTTTCCCGCGATGGTGGTATTGAGATGGGCATCGCGAAGCGCGGAGAAAAATATGTCATCAAACTGGGGCGGCGAACGGGTGCCCAGCATTCGTTCGATTGTGAATTTTACGAGCCCTGAACCCAACGAATCCATGTCACCACTAGAAATCATCGAGAGACTCGCTAACGGCATCGACCCGATCACCGGCGAGATTCTGTCCGATCAGGGACCGTTCAATCAACCTGAGGTCATTCGTGCTCTTTTCGCGGCCGCGCAGGCACTTCGCGCTAGCGCGGGCAACGGCGAAAGGCAACCGTCGTCTGATGCGAAACCTCTGAACGCGGGCCGAGCATGGTCGCCCGAAGAAGACGAGCTGCTGCTACGGGAATTCGATTCCGGCGTCACACCGAAGGCGCTCGCCAAGACTCACGGCCGGACGAAGGGCGCGATCGATTCGCGACTGGTCAAGCACGGTCGCCTGCAGCGCTGAAGATCCCGCGACCGCGCCGAACCCCCCCCCGAACACGGGCGCTCGACGCCCCGATGACCCACCGTGAACTCTGTCTCCTTTGACCTGATCGGCGCCGGCTTGCCACTGGCGATCGCGATTGCCTACCTACCGCGCCTTTTCAGAGTGCTCGACGCTTTGACCGTTGTGCTGCTTGGCGGATCGTTTTTGATCTCCGCAACCCTCTCCTACTGCGACAGCGCGGCCGTCCATGTCGTCCCCGGAACCTACCTTTTGTGCTTTGTGATCTGGCTGCGCAGAGGCCGCGGATTGAACCGCAGCCTTCCTGCTGCGGCCGTATTTTGCTCGAGCTTCTTCACCATCTTTCCAGCGGATGCCTATCGCGCATACACCTGCCACGCAGCCAATGGACTCGCCCGAATTGGCGGTGGCAGCTTGACCGACTCGCTCTTACTGACGCCCGTGGTCCTCGCCGGAATGCACACACTCGTTTACTTTTTCTGCGAGCTAGACGAACGCGGCCGCGTCCCCATACGCGACTACCTACGCCGACAGTTCTCAGTCGTATCCCGAAACGCTCAGCACGCGCACAACACCGATCGCGAAGCGAGTTGAATCTTTCTTTACGGATGCCTCCGGTCGCGAGGACGTAGTCGGTGCCACACCTGAATCTCTATCAGTGTCCTCGTCGATTAGAATTACGCGGTTCAGGCGCGACGTCGTACACTGCCTCAAATGCGACGGGCCCGCGACCGAGTAGGCCAACGGGCAGCGTCGACCGTCGTCCTCTCCGCAGGTCCGGATTCAAACTGTCTCATCCGATATCAGATTGTGGTTTACCGCAATCGATGTCGCGCTCGAACGAGAAAAACATAACGGGGGAACATTTGCTGAAAAAGGGAACCGCACGCCGAATTTGGTATGCATTGTCCGGGCTCTGCGTCATTGAGGCCACCGGAATAGCCATCCTCGCACCAAGTTGGAAAGGAGGAACGCTGATCGGCGAGCTCAATGCGCTCGCACTATTCGTCGCCGGCGGCGCCGTCTTGTTCCTCCTGCTTGCGCGAACCACACCCGCCTCATCTTTGTCGACCCAATTTATGCGCTTTATGTTCGCGCTATTGGGCGGAACCGCGGCATACGTAGTGATGACTTGGGGTCTATGGGCCGCCGGCGTTCCAATCGTGACCGGCACAGTAAAACGCGGACTGATGGCAGAAAACTACTGGTTGGGGCCCGCGATCCTTGCCTACACGGTAGTCGTCTGGATGGCGTACCGCGGCGCATTACGTCGCGAAGGCAAAAGCGAGCCAACTCGCGCGCGCAGTCAAGAATGACGCTCGCGTGCCGATAACTGTGTGGATGCCGTGGGCTCGTACGACCCGTCGATCCCGCGGCATTCATGTCGTCTGGCCCGCGGATATCAAAACATCATTTTTGATGTTTTGATATAATGACTTCACGTCCTGAGCGGTGAAGTCATAGGCGCTTTCCCGCATCGGATGCGAGCGGCACCCTCGTCGGCAAGCATCGATAGTCCTTCAGCGCGGCCGGCACACCAACAACGAAAACCAAAACGAGGAATCACAACAATGAAGTTCAACGAGACCAACCTCATCGCCACCCGTTCGACCAAGCGCATGGGCCAAACGCTGGTTGCCGCCGCGATTCTCACGACTCTCGTCGCATGCGGGGGCGGGGGCGACGGCGGCGCACCGAGCAATCCGTCCTCGAGTAACGCGCAGGGGAGCGCGAAGCTCCAGGTCGTCGCATTCGGCGACGAGCTGTCCGACGTCGGTACGTACGCGCCGAACATTTTGCTGGGATTCGGTGGCGGCCGCTATACGACGGTATGCGGTCTTTTAACGACGCCCCTCAGAGGTTGAGGGCGGCAGGCATTCTCCAAGGCATGAGATCGGCGTAGTCGTCGGCGGTTGCAGCGAGCGGCAACCTGGTGAACAGCCAAACCAGAT